>UEXL01000269.1_pt1 | contig 18982 bp, 30 predicted proteins | sample 1796671 | NCBI WGS metagenome assembly UEXL01 (sample SAMEA4772471, study PRJEB27181) | metagenome | reverse complement strand
TCCTAACGGGCCATTGAGTTGATCCATGTCTGACTGCTCACACACCTCATTGAAGTGTCTGGCTTGCGCTGCCTCTGCATGTAGTCGATCATGTTCTAAGATGAATGATAGTTCATCACGCAACCGCGTTACTTCCTCAGTGGACATATTGATGTATGCCCCACCCCATTCACGACTAACCGTGAACGTGTAGGTAGTGTCCCTACTTACTGTAGAAATATGATTCAGCGATAACTCGCTTTTGGCGTCCAGCCCTTTATACTTCATTCCCATTGTAGTTCTCCTTATGTACTAGGACGTGTCCTAGCGTGGTTTCTGATTGAGTGATAACAGGTCGCTCTTGCGGGTGATCCGCGTGTAGTGACCCTTGGGTGTTGGCACGATTGTCCAACTACCTCGCTCGGTGACTGCTGCCGATTGCCCACAGTCAAGGCACGTTCTGTAACCTAGACGGGCGCGCTTCACACTGTACGCCTCGCCACATTCTTTACACTTTACCATGTGTCTCCCTCTACCATAGTTCGTGATCTTGCCACGAATATTGCGGGTGCGGTTTGTCCGTACCCTTTGAACCAAGGACAACTATGTCGTTGTCCCCAATATCTCCGTACATGCGTTGGTCGTGAAACATGTGTACGAAATCAGGCTTGCCCCACACTCTGACTGCCGCGCTGTATTCGGCATCGGTACGAAAGCCCACGAAATGTACATGGGTCTGTATGGGTGTGAGAGTTATCACACTAGGATACGTCCTAGTCTTTCTGATCCCATTCCAACACGTCAACCATTCCCCTGCCTCGGTGCGAGTGTCGAGTATCAAACCTGTCTCCCACTCCGTGACATAGGCGTTCTGGCTTTCCATCCATACGGGCGCGTCAAACTTATGGTATGAATACAGTTCGTACTTCACGCTGCGTACTCAACATTCGTGACCTGACCATGCCACTGCCAATTACTTTGTATGGGATGTTCCATACTTGGTTCGTACCGTCCGTGATCGTAGCGGCTCATTACACTGGCAATGAGTTCTTTGTTGAGGGTATCCACTACACTTTCAAATGGAACAAGCCCGTCACTAGGACGCGTCCCAGGAAGTTCGTTGCCAAAACAATCCAGCAAATCTACGCTTACGCGTATGCTGATGCGGCGTGACGTGTCGATCACGTCCACTGTCCACCCGCCTAAGTGTACGCGCCATGACGCGTTTACCCAAATGATCTGGCCGTGGCCGTTGTCATCGTATGGTCTGCCCGTATTAAACACCATGCGGATGTTGTTGATCTTGCCATCCTCGGCGTTGTGAACAGACTTAATAATCTTGAGGTCTTGCATTGTAGTTCTCCTTGCTAGGATGCGTCCTAGTACGTAATGCCATCGGGCATAAGAATGGGCAGGTGTAGAATAGCCTACGCCCTGCCCTAACTAATGCTCACTTACTAGGACGTGTCCTAGTTGATTGATCTGTGATCTTTTATTGATCGGTTGTGATTGCCATGAACGCGCTACCGCTCACTTTGTTGGGACACCGTGCCGTGTCCGTAATGTACTAGGATGCGTCCTAGTAGATGCTTGTGCATCTGACTTACTCTCTGTGTGTTCAACCCTGACTAGTCCCTGACTAGCCGCCGCCGTACTTCCTGCTCATATTACCTGTCGCCCAGTCATATGGCGTCCCAACTTTCTACGTGTACCTTCGTACTGTTTGGGAGATCGGTTCCAAGCGTTGCCCTTGTTTGTGTAAGCGTCAATCCTTTCGTTGCTCCGTACAAGTTACGCACTTGATGCAGTCCATCGCTACTAGGATGCGTCCTAGTATTAGCGTGAAGTAAATCCATCTTAGCATTATCGGCAGCACCTAGGACGTGTCCTAGTATGAACCTAGCAATGGCGAGACACAGATCATGCGTCTCAACTAACAATGATAAATAGCGTGGTCCGTTGCGCGGTGGCCGTACCGCCCAGCTTGCGCTGGCCTCCTTCCTCAGTCTTTTTTATTACTGCTACCACTATAGCATACTTATACAGCATTGTCAAGCATATAATGTCTTTTCAAACGATTTAGTTGTAACGAGTGACAGACTGTATCATATGGTACTAGGACGCGTCCTAGTGTGTCATTCTGTGTAATGTACCGCATTTGTACCAACTAGGGGTCGTGCAAGTGCTTGATATTAAAGCAATGTAACAATGTAGCAATGTATCAGGAGAGAAGGTGCGGGGAAATGTTTGGGGGGAGCGAGAGATACATTAGGCCAAAGGGCGGGGGGAGCCTCGCGTATAGTGTATCTTTTTTAGTTGGTACAAATGGTACAAATGGTACATTGTAATAAAATCAATCACTTACAAAAATACATTGTGCTACATTGGTGGTACAAATGGTACTTTACTTTAAAATCAATACCTTATGCGGTTTCGACCTACTAGGACGCGTCCTAGTGCCGCTTTCTGCCGCGTAACGCTGCCGAGTAACTGGTTTAGGGGGTTGACAGATCGACAATTTACCTTAATACACTACGTGTATTAACCTTTCACCTCCTGCTACTTGCTGCTGTTGTGCCGCGTAACGCTGCCGAGTAACTGGCTACTGTGAGTAAGAGGGAGACGTACAGCTAAGTCCTATCGGATCGGGGGAAACTCGCCCAGACTTACTAGGACGCATCCTAGTGCGTGGCGCACCACTCCGCATTGCTACTCGGTAACTGGCCTCGCCAGAACTGGCGTCAAAAGGCCAAAAAAAATGGCCGACCAATTAAGGCCGACCATTTTAGTTTGCTTATGCAAAGTACGAATTTAATACTTTCCAAGCTGCCGTTGCTTCCTTGTTGTTTTTAGATTTAAAACCAACTGATTTTTTACCATGCATTTTGGTGTCCATAGTCGCTAACAGTCTTTTTATTTGAGCAGTATTGTAAGCTATATCTTTTTCCTCGGGCAGTATACGTCCCGAAATACGGTCGACAGCTTTTTTGTAACGGGAACCAAATTCAGTGTCCCATGCCGATTTTTACGATCCTTCATAGTAGGATGCCCACCGATAACAGTGTCTTTATCTACACTGCCAGTAGTAACAGCGTCATACAATTCCGGTGTAAATATTGATTTGAGCACCAATTCCCGACCCCATGCGTATACTGCAGCATGCTGATTGCTTGGACGTTTTGTATCCGGTTTACGTAACAGGTCAAACTTGGCGATATTAGTAGCACGATCAGATTTTTCTAAATCAAGTTCAAGTACACTCGCTACCACGGTGTCCATTGCAGTAACAGCTTTTGCGATAGCAGCTTTTGCATTAACAATGTCTTTTGACCGTTTGCCGTTTACGCTTTTGTTATCGCCAGTAGCAGCGAGACCTAATGCGTTGTTGAATACTTCCAACTGAGTTTCCGTTACAGTGTAGTCGTTTTGTGTTTCAGTAGTCATTGCAAAATTCCTTTGCGTTGTCGGTCAAAGCCGTTTGTTTCTGGCCGCCGATGAATTGGTTATGCCATAGGATGACATTTAAACAAGGGATAAGACAATCAAGTACAAGTATATGATACAGATTACTAGGACGCGTCCTAGTACCCCACCTACCCCCAACCCCCCTCGATTGATGCTCGCCGCATTGCTCTGTATAATACTAATTCAGACGAATTTTTTACGTTTATACACGTTTAGGTAGATACTCGCTCTAGTTGTACCCCCCTACTTAAAAAACCCCCCTACCCAAAAATATTATTATGGTGTAAAAAAATTTTATACGTGTTGGAGGACACCGCTATGGACCCGGACAAGATTATAGACTTCCCCGTGCTGTCTGAACTGGATCGGCAGTTTCTTGAGCTAGAGAAACAGCAAGAGCTAATACGTGAGCAGACAAAGCGTATAGAAGATGATAAGCTGGTTAAGTTTATAGAGGATATGTACAAGTGACTATAGCAGTAGATGTGCAAACTAATGTGCCTGTGCCAACGGATAACCCGTCTATACCGCTTACCGAGCGTATAGCTGCCGCTGCCGAAACTACTAAGCTACTTGCAGAGCATGGCCTAGAAATAGAGGCTAGGCAATGCAGACAGAAACAACGCTGCAGCTATTGCAACTGCATTTGCCGAAGACCCTGTGAAGACTGCGAAGAAGGCCACACCTAGGCGCACTGCGGCCTTAACACCCGCTACTTTACTTTTAACTGATCGAATCCTTAAAGATTTTGGTCATTCTGTCGTTAAGAACTCTATACAGATAAGGCACCTAGTCACAAACAAGCTAATAGAAGAGACCGAAAACCCAGACGCACGAATACGGATACGCGCACTAGAACTATTAGGTAAGGTCTCAGACGTGGGGCTGTTTGCCGAGAAAGCCGAAGTAACTGTCACTCACCAGACTACAGATGATATCAGAGATAGACTGCGGGATAAGTTAACTAAACTCGTAGATGTTACGCCAGACGATGATGTAGAAGATGCCGTAGTCCTAGATGGTCAGACTATAGACATAGACGCTGAACTCGGAATAAGCGATGAAGGATAACGTCACAAATGGCTTTTCCGAGGAAGAGGTTCAGCAAATGCTGGACAACTTGGACAGCTTCTCAGACGAAGAAATAGCCGAGATAGACAAGCTGGTAGAAGAGTTAGGTATACGTAAGCGCAACAAAACCGCCTACGATGACCTGATAGAGTTCTGTAAACGGATGCAGGATGACTACATAGTAGGGCGTCACCACCGTATCCTTGCTGATTTGCTGATGGCTATTGAGGCAGGTGACGAGGATCGCATCTGTGTCAACATACCCCCACGTCACGGCAAGTCCCAGCTAGTATCTATATTTTTCCCTGCGTGGTTCTTAGGGCGTAATCCTAACAAGAAGGTTATGATGGTGTCACACACCACTGACCTAGCTGTGGACTTTGGACGTAAGGTACGTAACCTTATCTCCCTAGATGACTACAAAGCTATATTCCCTACAGTTAAGCTAGCGGTGGATAGTAAGTCTGCGGGGCGTTGGAATACGAATTTTGGTGGTGAGTATTATGCGTGTGGTGTTGGTTCTGCTCTTGCTGGTCGGGGCGCTGACCTCCTGCTCATTGACGATCCCCACTCAGAACAAGATGTTATCAACGGCAACTTCTCCGTGTTTGAGAGAGCATACGAGTGGTATACCTTTGGTGCGCGTACTCGTCTTATGCCGGGTGGTCGAGTAGCTATCATACAGACGCGCTGGCACATGGATGACCTGACAGGTCGTGTGACTTCTGACATGGTGAAGAACGAGAAGTCAGATCAGTTTGAGATTATAGAGTTCCCCGCCATCTTAGACTCTGAAGATGATGACGGTAAGCCCATACAGAAACCGCTGTGGCCTGAGTTCTTTGACTTAGAGGCGCTGCTACGCACAAAGTCATCTATGCCCACGTTCCAGTGGAACGCACAGTATCAGCAGCAACCCACCGCAGAAGAAGCGTCTATCGTCAAACGTGAGTGGTGGCGCATATGGGCAGACGATGATCCGCCTGACTGTGAGTACATCATAATGTCGCTTGATGCTGCAGCCGAGAAACACAACCGCGCTGACTATACATCACTCACAACATGGGGTGTGTTCTTCAACGAAGAGGAGGAGATGCACAACCTCATCCTGTTGAACGCTATAAAAGAACGTATGGAGTTCCCAGAGCTAAAAGAGCTAGCTGTACGGGAATACCATGATTGGGAACCTGACGCGTTTATCGTGGAGAAAAAGTCATCGGGGTCAGCCTTGTATCAAGAGATGAGACGTATGGACCTACCTGTGCAGGAGTACACACCGCACCGTGGGTCGGGCGATAAGATGGCACGTCTCAACTCTGTGGCTGACATAATACGGTCAGAGCTGTGTTGGGTTCCGCCAAAACGCTGGGCAGAAGAGTTGGTAGAAGAAATAGCTGGGTTTCCGTTTATGTCTAACGATGACCAAGTTGACTCTACAGTTATGGCCCTGTTGCGTTTCAGACAGGGTGGGTTCATACGACTACCTACTGATGTGTGGGATGACGAGCCTGATATACCTCAAAGAGCGGACTATTATTAACGTGCTAGCTTTATCACGTAGGTTTTGGTATCACGCCTATAGGACGCTGGCCGCGTCCCGTGGGGGTGTTCTGGGTTTCCTCCCAACCTATAGGGCACCCTCACATCGACAAAGATATATTTATTTGCTAGAATTACAAAAGAAACACCGTAGCGAGGCCCGACATGGCGATTGAAAAATGATGACTCCCAATGAGGTTGAGTTATGGGTGAAGGTCCAGATTTAGAAGTAGAAGTTATGGCCGATGCTGATAGCGCAGTTGAAGTCGAGATGGATGATGGGTCTGTAGTTATAAACTTTGGAAGTCCCGGACTTGATGATGACCTTGACGCAGCTATGGCAGATCACAATGCGAATCTAGCCGAGGGTATTGAGGACGCGATGTTGGAGAGCATGGCGTCTGAGTTAGTTGAAGACTTCGATAATGACCGTGCGTCACGTAAAGAATGGGCTACATCATATATAAACGGCCTAGATTTGCTGGGTATGAAGATTGAGGACCGTTCACAGCCTTGGCAGGGGGCCTCTGGGGTGTATCACCCTATGCTCACTGAGGCTGTAGTACGGTTCCAAGCGCAGGCTATGAGTGAACTTATGCCTGCATCCGGTCCTGTTAAGTCAAAAATCATCGGTAAGATGACACCTGAGAAATTTAAACAATCTAAACGTGTAGAAACAGAACTTAACTATCTTATAACGGAAGAAATGCCCGATTATCGGAACGAAATGGAGCAAATGCTGTTCAAACTTCCGTTGGCTGGCTCCGCATTTAAGAAAATTTACTACGATCCGATCTTAGAACGCCCTGTGTCTGTGTTCGTACCTGCTGAAGACTTTGTAGCGTCCTACGGCGCGTCTAACCTACGCACTTGTCCGCGCTACACACACGTTATGAAGAAAACTTACGAAGAAATTCGCGCATTACAGGTAAATGGGTTCTACGCAGACGTAGAATTACCGGAACCAACGCGTGATATTACGGACATTGAAGAAAAATACAACGAAATGGACGGGACAGAGCCTGTTTACAGCGATGACCCACGCCACACACTGCTAGAAATGCACGTAGATATCATACTACCCGAGCCATTTGACGATCCTGACGGTCTGGCGCTCCCATTTGTAATTACTATGGATAAATCTTCGCGTATAATTCTAGCAATACGCAGAAATTGGTACGAAGAGGATAAAAAGGCGGAAACGCAGCCATTTTGTACATTATCCATACCTGCCGGGGATGGGATTTTATGGGACAGGCTTAATTCACACTATAGGTGGGCTGGCAAAGTCCGCTACGTCCATTATGCGGCAGCTTATCGACGCTGGGACACTATCTAACTTACCAGCAGGTTAAAATCCCGTGGTATGCGGATCAAAGGGGACAATACACCCTGATGCCCGGAGAATTTAGAGATGTTGACGTTCCGGGTGGAGCGATCAAGGATTCTATTACTTCCTACCGTACAAAGAGCCGTCACAGGTGCTGTATACCCTCCTAAACAACGTGGTTGAGGAAGGACGGCGCATTGGCTCTGTAGGGGACATGCAGGTAGGGGATATGAACGCACAGGCTCCTGTAGGCACCACACTGGCGCTTATGGAACGGTCTATGAAGGTTATGTCGGGCGTACAGGCGCGTCTACATGCAGCTATGAAGGAAGAACTACGCATCCTAGCGCGTATTGTGCATGATTATATGCCGTCTGAGTACGCGTATGAGATGGACGAGCCTGCGGATCGCGCTGCAGACTTTGATGGACGTGTAGACGTAGTACCCGTGTCTGATCCTAACGCCGCTACTATGGCGCAGCGTATTATGCAGTACCAAGCAGCTTTACAAATGTCGCAACAGGCACCACAGTTGTATGATCTAGGTAAACTACACCGTCAAATGCTTGAGGTTCTGGGTATTCCAGACGCAGAAGACATTATAAAACTGCCTGATGATATCAAACCTGCTGATCCTGTGTCTGAGAATATGTCGATAATGAAGCAAGAGCCTGTAAAAGCGTTCTCGTATCAGGATCACGAAGCACATATTATGACCCACATGGCGGCGCTACAAGACCCCAAGATACAGCAGATCGTGGGTCAGTCGCCGTTTGCAGGGGCCATACAAGCCGCTATGCAGTCTCACATCACAGAACACATAGCACTACAGTATCGCAAAGAGATCGAAGCACAGCTAGGCACAGAGCTACCTAATCAGGATGAGCCACTACCCGAGTCTGTAGAGCTTGAACTGTCTAAGGTGGTCGCACAGGCGGCAGGACAGCTACTCAAGAAGGATCAAGCCGAGGTAGCCGCTGAAGAGAACGCCAAACAACAAGCAGACCCCCTGACGCAGCTACAGCAGCGTGAAATGGCTATTAAAGAGCAGGAACTGCAGCACAAGATGCAGATGGATCAGGCCAAGCTACAGCTTGATATGGAGAATAAACGGGCGAATGTTGGTCTTCAAGAGGGTCGTATGGAAGCTGACAATGCTAAAGCAGCGGCTGATATACAATTAAAAGTAGCTGAGTTGCAGACAAAAGAAGATACTGAAGCTATTAAACTAGCTATGGAAGCAGCTAGAGATATAAACGATAGGGACTAATACGTGGAGCAGAGCATATTCCCCTAACGGTGCTGAACCGTGTAGAGGAACAACGCAGCGCAATACGTCACCATCTAGCAGGTGGTGGCGCTACAAATGACAGGGAATACTGGAAGTTTGTGGGTGAGTATGAGGCGTTAGGCAACATAGTTACAGAAATCAAAGAAGTTGAACAACGATATATTGATACATAGAACTTTTAGTTGTATGGAAAAAATACGTGGATAATCCACGCTAGGGCGCTGTGAGCCTTTAATCACTGCTAGGAGACTAAAATGTACGCGGCCAACAAAGTAGAAGATAGCGAACTGCAAGCTAAACTTCCCGAACCCAAAGGCTTTAAAGTCTTAATTGCAGTCCCAGAATTAGACGGAAAGACAGAAGGCGGTGTTATTATGCCCGATGCTCTTAAATCTATGGAGGAGACAGCATCTATCATTGGGTTTGTTATAAAAACCGGACCCGAGGCTTACACAGACAAAGAACGGTTCCCCAGTGGACCTTACTGTGAGGAGGGAGATTTTGTAATCTTCCGTTCTTACTCAGGCACTAGATTTAAGGTGATGGGTAAAGAGTTTCGTATTATCAACGATGACACTGTAGAAGCAGTGGTAGAAGACCCACGGGGGTATAGTAGAGCATGAGTGGCGCAGAGCAAGCCGTAGAAGATACGGGCACCGTAGAAGTCAACATGGATTCGTCTGAAGACATTGTTGTAGAGGTTGAAGATGATACTCCTGAAGAGGACAAAGGCCGACCACGCCGAGCCAAAGGCGAAGAAGCTGATATCCCTGAAGATGATGACCTTGAAAAACATAGTGAGTCCGTACAAAAACGGATTAAAAAACTAAAGTTTGAGTTTCACGAAGAGCGTAGGCGCAAAGAAGAAGCAGAACGTGAACGCGAAGCTGCCGTGCAGTACGCACAAAATGCTAAAAGTGAAGCTGATAAGCTACGTAAAAACTTGTCTGAGGGTGAGGGCGTCCTCATTACACAGGCAAAAGCACGTAATGAGTCTGAGCTTTCGCAGGCAAAAGCAGCTTATAAACAGGCGTATGATGCGGGTGATTCTGACGCGGTTATTGAAGCACAGTCAGCTATGGTTAAACTACAGACCGAAGCTGATCGCATTGAAAACTGGAAGCCCCGTTCTGCCGAAGCACCTGAACAACCTGCTCCTGCGCCTAGACCTCGCGCACCTGAACCTGATAAAAAGGCGCAAGAATGGGTAGCTCGTAATCCTTGGTTTACTGAGGATAAGGCTATGGAGCGATATGCTATGCTTGTGCATCAGGAGCTAGTAGAAGAAGGAGTTGATTCTTCTTCCGATACATACTATAGTCGAATTGATGTTGCTATGAGGCAACGTTATCCAGATAGGTTTGACGATGTTGAAGAGGACAGAAAACCGCAACGTCAGGCTGGCTCCGTGGTGGCCCCGAGTGGTAGAAATACTGCTACATCACGCAACACGGTTAAACTGACCTCCTCTGAGGCCGCTATCGCCAAGCGACTTGGAGTATCATTAAAAGACTACGCGGCGCAAAAACTGAAGGAACTGAACAATGGCTGATCGCAAACCCCGCTCTTTGAACACCCGTGAAACAGGTGAACGCAGAAAACCGTGGAAACGATCCTCTATGTTACCTACCCCCGAACCGCGTGACGGACTTGCGTTCCGCTGGATTCGCACATCTACCTTGGGTACAGGTGACATGACCAATGTTTCGCAAAGGTTCCGAGATGGGTACGTAGCTGTGAAAGCAGAAGACTACCCTGAATTGCAGATTATGTCCGATATTGACTCACGTTTTAAGGACAATATTGAAGTCGGCGGGTTATTGCTCTGTGCAATACCTAAAGAATTGCAAGAAGACCGAGAATACGGTCAGTTGGAGACTGCACAACATCAGTCCGACGCCGTAGATAGGAATTTCATGCGGGAATCCGACCCCCGTATGCCCGTAATGCCTTCCGAACGGTCTACTCGTACCTCATTTGGTAAGTAGCCTTCTGGCGCTTGCTGTAAATAAAATCGTAATAGAGGAGAGACTTAAATGGCTCTTACATCTACTCCATACGGTTTGCGCCCGATTAACGCTATTGGGGGTCGGTCCTTTGCAGGATCAACTCGTCAGTTACCGATTACTTCTGGGTTCAACACCGCTATCGCCAACGGCGACATTGTGCAGGTAGCCGCAAATGGCACCATCACAAAGGTCACTGACGTTGGAACAAACGGCGATCCGTTCCCTGCTGGGACTGTTGGCATCTTCCTTGGCTGTTCGTACACTGATACTGTTCGCGGGTTTACCCAGAATAATCAGTGGCCTGCAGGTCAAGTTGCTGCTGATGCTCAGGCTTATATTTGTGATGACCCTAACGCGTTGTTCCAAATTCAAGCTGACGCTGCCGTAGCGCAAACCCTGATGCACAGCAACTTTGCTGTTAATCAGACCGCCCCGGATACAGCCAACGGCAATTCCAGAATCTCTCTGGATGTGGCTACCGCTGCTACCACCGCTACGGTTGCTTTTAAGCTCGTAGATTTCGTTAACGCACCCGGATCAACCGTGGGTGACGCATTTACCGATGTGATTGTTAAGTTCAATCCTTCGTCACATGCGTACACCGCTGGTCTTGGCCTGTAAGGAGATAATCAATGGCTATTTCTCGCGCACAGGCGCTAAAAAGAGCTTCTTCCGGGCCTTAACGCCCTGTTTGGTTTAGAGTACGGCAAGTACGAAAACGAACATGAAGCCATCTACGAAACCGAGTCTTCGGAGCGTAGTTTTGAAGAGGAAGTGAAACTTTCAGGTTTTGGCGCTGCACCCGTCAAAAACGAAGGTGCTGCTATCTCGTATGATAACGCGCAGGAATCATTCACTGCTCGTTACAACCATGAAACTGTGGCTATGGGTTTCTCTATCACTGAAGAAGCGATGGAAGATAACCTGTATGATTCACTGTCCACCCGCTATACCAAAGCACTAGCTCGCGCTATGGCTTATACCAAGCAGGTTAAGGCAGCGGATTTGCTGAACACAGGCTTCGCCACCTTTAACTCAGGTGATGGCGTCACGCTGTTCAACACTGCACACCCCACAGTATCGGGTGCTACAAACGGCAACCGTCCTGCGGTAGCTGCTGACCTGAATGAAACCTCGCTTGAGCAAGCGGTAATTGATATTGCAGCCTACGTTGATGAACGTGGTCTTCTTATCGCTGCGCGCCCACGTAAGCTCATTATCCCTACAGGTCTTATGTTTGTGGCAACACGCTTGCTGGGAAACTGTAAATCGTGTGGGTACAGCCGATAATGACATTAACGCACTTAACTCAAACGGTTCTATTCCGGGCGGTTATACGGTTAACCATTATCTGACTGATGCAGATGCGTTCTTTATCACTACTGATATTCCGAATGGCATGAAGCATTTTGAGCGTACCGCGATGACAACATCTATGGATGGTGACTTCGATACAGGTAACGTGCGCTACAAAGCGCGTGAGCGTTATTCGTTTGGTGTCTCTGACCCACTGGGTATCTACGGTTCCCCCGGAGCCTAATTTAGGCACTGGCGACAGTTTGAGAGGGGTGACTTCGGTTGCCCCTTTCTTTTTGTCTAAAGGTACTGTATTACTAACTCATCCCTGACAGTCGCAATGTGCGGCTGACATTTGCCACGACAGGAGATTATCATGGCTAACACAACTTTCTTCAGGTCCAATTCGGGCAGGTAATATTAAGAATACTACAGGCACAACTGTAGGCACTGACATTGCTAACGTAGGTTACGTTGTAATGTGTCAAGACACAGTACAGAGTCTCGCAGGTGGCGCTCTTGCAGCGGTTGTAACGGATATCGTAATACCAGCAAACTCCAAGATCGTTAACTGTATTATTGATCTTGTAGCTGCGGCTAACGCAACTACCAACATTAGCGTTGGTGAAGTTGGCGGTAATGCAAACACCATTATCAACACGGTTGCGTCAGGAACTACAGTGGGCGTCAAAGCACTGGGTGCTGGCGGTGGTGGAACCCTAGAATGGGGTAACACTGGTGCATCAGACATTCGTTTGACTGTAACATCTTCTGCTGCCACTAACGCAGGTTCTGTCCGCATTACAGTAATGTATGCACAAGCGTTTAACACTGTAATACGACCTTAAAGGAGTAGCTAAATGGCTGGTCAAGAGGTTAGAGCTTACAACTTTGCAGCAAGCGATACCGCTGCTCTTGTAGGCCCATCACGGGGCAGGTTGCAGGGCGTTTTAGTTAACGCTGCTGCGGCTGCGGCTTTCACCATACGTAGTGGTAGTGCTACGGGTGAGATTATACTTCAGCTAACTCTGCCTGTAGGTTGGAATGACGTATACATCCCTAATGACGGTATACTTGCTGACAATGGTTGTTTTGTCTCTGCTTTTACAGGCACTGGCAATGTAATGACCCTGCTCATAGAGTAGATCGTTATGGCTTCAAAGGGTGAGATGCCGAAGCGTAACAAAAAGAATTTCCGCTCCACTAAGTCTGGGGCGGGAATGACAAAGCGGGTGTCGCTGCTTACAGACGTAAAAATCCCGGTTCTAAGTTAAAAACTGCTGTTACGGGCAAGGTTAAAAAAGGCAGTAAAGATGCCAAGCGGCGTAAGTCGTTCTGCGCCCGTTCTGCTGGACAGATGAAACAATTCCCCAAAGCAGCAAAAAACCCTAATAGCCGTCTAAGACAGGCTAGAAGACGCTGGAAGTGTTAGGATAGATTATGAAAATCGAAGATGCAGTTACAAAGTATAAACGGGAAGAGAAAAAGCTATTAGCAGACTCTAAAGCGTTTCAAAAAAACAAAAATAAAAAACGCAAGACTGACCCTTCTAACTTAGATAGACCATCTATGATGAATAAAGGTGGTATACTTAAAATGCGTAGTGGCGGCAAAATAGATGGTCTCGCTATGCGGGGCAAAACTAAGGGGCGATATGTCTAAAGCAAAGCCTACAAATGCAGCATTGTGGTCTAGGGCCAAGTCCGCAGCTAGAAGTAAGTTTAAGGTTTATCCTTCCGCTTATGCAAATGCTTGGGCTTCTAAATGGTATAAATCCAAGGGCGGCGGTTGGTCAGGCGGCAACAACAAGGTAGCTAAACGTGGCAAAAGCACCAAAAAAGGGTAAAGGCGGTCTTGGCAAATGGTTCGGTGAAGAGTGGACCGATGTTAAGACGGGTAAAGCCTGCGGACGTAAATCCGCTAAAGGCAAGTCCAAGCGCCCCTACCCTGCCTGTCGCCCTAAGAAAGTGGCGTCTAAGATAACTAAGTCCGAGGCCACAAAGAAAACTGGGCCTAAGCGTGTAAAATGGTCTACTACTGCTAGTGGTAAGAAGAGGACTAAATAATGGCTACAGTCGTACCTGACCTACCTGAGTTGTTTGAAGAAGCCTTTGAACGGGCTGGCCTGCAGATGCAATCTGGGTATGACCTACGCACTATCCGCCGTAGTCTTAATATCTTAACCCTAGAGTGGCAGAACAGGGGTCTTAACCTATTTACTATTGACTCTGGTACTGTCGATCTGACTGCAGGGCAGATAGATTATAGTATGCCTGTAGATACTATAGATATTATTGAGCATCAGCTACGTACTGGTACAGGTACAAATCAAATAGATACAGCTTTACAGCGCGTGAGCGTGTCTACATATGCACAGCAGACTAACAAGAACACTGTAGGACGGCCCACGCAGATATATGTGCAGCGGCTACCTACAGAAGTAAAGTTCACACTGTGGCCCACACCGGATACTACACAGGCTTACAAACTACTGTATTTCCGCCTCAAGGGTATTGATGGGCTTGCGTCAGGTGTTGGGGAGAAACAAACAGTATACCTCCACGGTTTGTACCCGCACTCGTATCAGGGTTGGCGTTTCACGTAGCTATGAAGAAACCTGAAGCTGCAGCTAGAGCAGTACCTCTTAGAGAAGAGTATGAGTATCAATTCAAGTTAGCGGCATATGAGGACCAAGAACGTGCGTCTTCTATATTTGTACCGTTTCAAACCTTTCACGGTGGTATGAGATGAGCTACGCGTCTGGTAAACACGCATACGGCATATGTGACCGGACAGGGTTTAGATACCCATTAGAAGACCTTGTATATGAGTTTCAAGACGGGCACCGTACAGGGTTTCGCGTTGGCAAAGATGTAGTTGATCCAGACCAACCACAAAACTTCTTAGGACGTATCCGAGTAGTTGATCCACAATCACTGCTTGATCCAAGACCTGATGCCTCTCCCGGACGCGGTTTATTTGGTTGGAACCCTGTAGGGCACCCTCGTACACCTGACAGGACAAGTAGGTAGTGTTACTTTAGACATTCCTGTACCAGAAAGCGATACTGTCACGGGCGTAGCAGCGTCTGGTTCTGTGGGTACTGTTAGTGTACTCGCGGGAAGTAGTGCTAATGTTTCAGTTACAGGTGTAGCGGGAACTAATGCTGTAGGTACTGTAAGCATTACAGCAGTTGATAGTTCCACAGTTTCAGCTACAGGCATAGCAGGCACAGGCGCTTCAGGTGCCGCTACTATAACTACAAATATATTTGCGGTAACGGTAGCCAGCGGCACTAATCCATACGGCACAGGCAATAAGTTCTACATAGATGGCGTTGTTAGTCCGACAATTAGTATTGCAGAAGGTTCTACCTTCCGGTTCGATCAGTCCGCCTCTAGTAATAGTAGTCACCCATTGCGCTTTAGCACTACGGCTAACGGTACGCATGGCGGTGGTTCTGAATACACAACAGGCGTAACTACGTCAGGAACGGCTGGACAAGCTGGTGCATATGTTCAGATAACTGTAGCTAACAGCGCACCAACCTTATACTATTACTGCGTAAACCACAGCGGTATGGGCGGTACGGCTAACACACCATAGGAGACTTGGACATGGCTATGAAGAAAAAAGGTGCCGCTAAGGGCGGTGTACGGAAGATGAAGACCGGAGGACGCGCTGGTAGTAAAAAACCTGACAACAGCGCGGCTAAGAAAAAAACTTGGTGCTACTGGAAATAAGGGTTCTCGTTTTGGAGCAGAAGAAACTGCTAACATGATGGCTACTGACCTTTCAGGAAAGCTAAGACTAAAGATAGAAAGGCACAAAACCTTATTTGAAATGGAATGGGAACTGCTAAGAAAAAGGCATGGCTAAAGGTGTGCTTCAAGAAGAAGGCTGGCGGTAAAGTAGCTAAGAAGAAGTCTGGTGGTGCTGTCACTAAAAAGATGGGCGGCGGCAAGATGATGAAGAAGGGCTACGCCAAAGGCGGTAAGGTAACAAAAATGAGCAAAGGCGGTAGGGGTACTATTGCTCGCGGTAGCGGTGCAGCACGTCCTCAACGGCAAAAACGGCTAATGCCTTATTTGCAAAGCAATATACCACACTTTAAGTGTTGGGTTCGTCGTGAGTATACGGTCAATCATGAGCGTTACCACGGCGAATTTCTACATGCTATGGTTATTGCTGTTACGACAATGCCCAACAGATGCCTGAGTTTTCAGGTTATCTTTACGGGCTGTGAAGCAGACGATACAGACGATGAGAATGTGCATGGCGGGGCTATGTGGGCTAGAATGCCCATAACTGCCTTGGTAGCTGATGAACCGTTTGAAGAGTGGCCCGAGGGTATGGCAGTTCACGAAGCCCAGCCTTGGGACTGTCCTTCTCATACACATGCGGTATACACGCTTGACAGGGCGTCACCTTGTCCGTGGATGGCTAAGATTGCAGGAGGGTTTTTTCCTGCTAAGTACCTGTTTACTGTAGATTATACCGATACAGATGTAGCAGATGATCCAGCGCAACACAAACAAGCGCATGTGCTACAGCTATTAGATGCGGGTAAGTGGACAGGTAATATAGTGGCGTTACCCAACAACAGAGTACGGGTAACACATCCTGCGTGGTTTGAAACAGGTGAAGGCGCACCAGACTTTAAGCCATCACAACATATACATTATTCTAAATCTGATTTAGACTACACATTAGATGTAACGCAAATATTCGACAACTTATACAGCGAGGCCGAGTAATGAATTATACTGAGCTTACGCAAGCCATAAAAGACTATACAGAGAACACAGAGGCAACGTTTGTTTCTTTGATCCCTACGTTTGTTCAGCAAGCGGAGCAACGTATATTCCGTACTGTTACTATACCTGAAGTTAGGTCCAACAGTACGGGTTCTTAACAAAGGGTAATCAATACCTGCAGCGACCCGATGACTTTCTGGCCGTATTTTCTCTAGCAATTATTGACCCTACCACAGCGGCGTACACGTACTTGTTAGAGAAAGATGTTAACTTTATGCGGGAAGCCTACCCTGTAACGGCTACGGAAGGTGCGCCTAAAGTATTATGGTCAGTTCGATGGTGATGCTATAGCCGCTAACACTGATGGGCACTTTATAGTAGGACCAACACCTAATGCAAATATGTCGTAGAGCTACATTATTACTTTGAACCTCCGTCTATTGTTACCACAAGCACATCTTGGCTTGGTGAAAACGCTGACACTGTACTTCTTTATGGTTCTTTGGTAGAAGCGTATACGTTTATGAAGGGTGATCCTGATATAATGCAGACTATAAAGAACGATATGAATCTGCGCTAACACAGCTTTCTGTAATTGATGCCGCCAGCAAAGGCGATAGCTATAGGGATGAAACTTTAGATGAACATGCCGTTTGAATATGTCTGTGGGTAGCGTTGAGGTTAGGACCACCAACAATCGTGGATTCACACCTGAAGAAGTTGCTGAGAGGTGTACTGACAAGCTGTTACACGTTTCTGAACAAGCCCCTCCCGTAATAAGAGAGCAAGCAGTAGCTTACAAACAGCAGATGACAGGTGTTATAGCCTCTTACATGAAACAGGCTATTCAAAGCGACAGAACTACTGTATATAATGCAATCAAAGATGCTGGGCATAAAACTAGCTAACTATATAAGGAATATGTAAATGGCATTTTCAGGCAATTTCATGTGTACTTCGTTTAAGACAGAACTGCTTAAAGGTATACACAACTTCACAGCAGCATCTAATGTGTTTAAGCTGGCTCTGTATACCAATAGTGCTAGTTTTAATGCAGCGACCACTGCCTATACTTCTGGTAATGAAGTTAGTGGCACAAACTACACAGCCAAAACGCCATCACTACGGTTACCCTACCTCTTCCAGCACAACTGCTTTTGTAGACGCTAATGATGTTGTATTTTCAAATGTTACAATTACGCGGTTCGTGGAGCTTTATTCTACAATGAGGCAGCATCTGGCGATCCTACAGTAGCTGTACTGGATTTTGGTTCAGACAAGCCGCAAGTGCTGGAGACTTTACAGTTGTAATGCCAACTGGAGATGCTTCTAACGCGATCATTCGCATAGCCTAAAAGGTATTGTCTCATGTCCACTGTATATCTAGGTGGCTGGGGCCGATCTACTTGGGGCTTTGGGGCTTGGAACGAAGCAAGTGTTCTTCCAGCATTAAATGGTTCTGTTGGCTCAGTAACTACTGTTGTTCGCATAGATGCAACAGGTGTCAGCGCAACCGGACAAATTGGTACAACAACTCAAACAGGACTTGCGACAGTACCTGTCACAGGAGTTTTGGGAACATCAGTCCTTGCAACTACTGTAATTGACTCAGACGGCAACATATCTGCGCTGGGGCTAAACTCTATAGGCTCTGTCGGTACAGTATCTATTGTAGCTGAATCAGTTCTGCCGATTGTAGGCGTTGTAGGCAGTACAGCCATAGGTACAGCTACCACAAGATTTGGGCGTGTTGTTAATCTCACAGGTATATCTTCTACTGGAAGTGTTGGCAGTGTAACTGTTAACGAATCTTCCTCTTTACCTGCAACAGGAGTTGCTGCAACAGGTCAGTTAGGTACTATAACTCTTACGTATAGCAATGCCGATGTTGGTGGTGTAGCGGGACAGGGGTATATAGGAACTGCTACAGCATCTGCAGATAGCAATATACCTGTTACAGGATTGTCTAGCACTGGAGCTTCGGGCGCTAGCACAACTACTAGCGACGTTACACAACCCGCAGTAGGTGTAGTAGGTACTCTAGGTCTGGGCGTTGTGTCTGTAGAAGAAGGCGCTAGCGTAACTGTATCAGGAGTACAGGCCGCAGGGCAGTCTGGCGGAGTGCTTGTATGGAGTAAAATAGTGCCCGTACACAATTCAAATTGGGCAGGTATAAGCCCTACATCTTCGGAAAGTTGGGCACCTGTGAATACCAACTCTACGGTAACTTGGAAAAAGATTGCGT
>UEXL01001326.1_pt1 | contig 18988 bp, 30 predicted proteins | sample 1796671 | NCBI WGS metagenome assembly UEXL01 (sample SAMEA4772471, study PRJEB27181) | metagenome | reverse complement strand
GTCCAGATGAAATCCATAGTGGCGCTCTTGCCCCGCTCTGGAGACATGGCTGGCCTCCACGTCATGGCCATCACTGCCATTGGTTTTGTCTGAACAGACTATGTCGCTTTGCAGCGTGCCAAAATGTGGCCTTGGTTAACATTGCAAACGGCACTTCCTTTGCGGCGCATTTCTGAATAAACTCAGCGGCCAGATTAAATGGGGATTGGTAATGATGCCATCACACTGACAATCAGAATTTAAAAAATTCATGCCCCCTTCGCCATAGCCCCTGTCATGCAGATCCGTTGAGATCACTCTGAAGTTGCGTTCCTCTAGCACTTTTGAGATCGCCCCATTGCCGCAAGCAGGCTCCCAGATGCGCCCCCCTCGAAACAAATGCTCGAACCTATCGATCAGTGCGATGGTGCATTCTGGTGGGGTGGCGTAGAAGTCAGAAGCATTGCGATTATTTTTGGGCGACTTTCCCCCGATGATTGTTGATGATTTCATTTTCTCTCCTCTCAATGTGGTGGTGGCGCGAAGTATGCGAGCCTTGGCTTGCCCCTCTGCCCAGCGTTTGTTTGTCTGCTTTGAATGCCGCGATCTTCTATCAGCGTTTCAAGAACATCCTGACGGCGCTTTGGTTCCATGTTTGCGAATGCAGAAACCGTGCGTGATATTTGCGAGGCAGTAATACCTTGGAGCCCGGATCGTTCGATCTTATCAAACACTTGCTTGCATGTTGCCTGAAATGGACCTTCGGCCATGTTTGCCCTGAACATCTCAATGGCTTGTTTGGCGTAGTGATCGACATAATCAATTGACCATTGCATTGCATCGATCCCGATTTCATCTTGGTCCATTGATCTGGAAATGATCAGCGACAGTCGCATCGCCACTTCGCGTGATCGATTATACATATCCTCAAGACCAGAGCCGTTTTCCTTCTTAATGGCATCGACCAGACGCGCTTCATAATCGCGCAGCATGTCTTCAGCTTCTGGAGTAAATGGCACTTCGATTGGATGTGGCGGCAAATCATGTGCATTGCCTGTATCCAGATCACCTTCCTGTGCCTTGGCGTGTTCCTTTGACCAAGCAGTCAAACGCTCTGAGATTGTGGATCTGCGTTTCTTCTGAGACATCTGGACCCCGATACCAGAACGCACAATGATGAATCGGTTTAGTAAACCAGACGCAACATCACCGCCCCCGATAGCTTGCAGAAACTCTGACGGCGTGGACATGCCCACCAGTGTCAGGCTTGGACGCTTGACTACCTTCTCCAGCTTCTCTGCTTCAGAAGACTTCATGGTGTTGGTGGCGTAGCCTTGCTGTCGGAGCGTACCGTCTTGGCGACCAAAGCATTCCATGATGGTGGTTAATGCGTCTGCCTTGTGCTGCATACCGCGAGCCGCTGCTGACTTGAGTTGGCGTCCAAGTTCATCGACCACAGAAACATGGGTGGGCTTTTTGGTCAGAGTTGAGATAACCCCAGCCGCTGATGTGTAGCCTGCTGGACCGATCAGTTCATCCAGACCAGCCTGTTCGAGCAGCTCCTCCAAGACAGTCTTGGAATGTTCCTTGCCTGATCCAGTCTCGCCAATGTTCAGAAAATACAGGCTGGAAAAGTTGCGTTGATCTGTCACCCATCTGCGCCCCATGACCACAGAGCCAAATGCTAATGCCGCTTGGACTGCGAATTGTGGCTGTGGTTTGATTGCCGTGACCGTGTAATAGTTGACCACATCTTGTAGGATGCCCGGTACACTGAGCAGATTTTCTGGCAGACCATCCAATGGCCCCTGTTCTTTTTCTTGGGCTTGGATAAAATTTGCGCGGCAACCTTTGCGCCATGTTCGATGGCCTCCTTGTCATATTCATAATCTGGATCTTGCGTCACATTCAAAAGCTGTGCCGCATCTTTAACTGCCTTGCTGACATTGCCTTGATGTTCGTACTGCAAGAACACTTCGAAGGCATCGAAGCTGTGTGCGCTGTCAAATGGATCTGATGCATGGTGGCTGTAGGCGCGGCCATCATCGAAGAGTTTAACCCCAGCCAATCCAGATGAAGAGTTTGGCGATAGATATCTGTTGCGCGATGTTGGCTTGTAGCCGTACTGCACTAATAGTGTGTGCATATCGTGCGCCTCATTATAGGCATCGATCACTGACGTGCTGTCAGTTTTTGGTCTGGGCTTTCTGGTTGGTTGGAACTCTGCCTTCTTTTTCCAAGGACACATTTCCATGAGCTGTGGCCTAAAGCGATCCCACTCTTTCCATAGTGTTAGGAGCTGCGTTGGTAATTCTGGTAGCCCATCCCAGATTGGCATCCCAGCCCACTCATATGGACGGCCAGTATCTGGATGTATTGATGGCGGCAGAACGTCTTGCACAGATCCAGCTCGCAGCTCAAAGACCACTTCGGTTTTACGCGGATCACCGCATTTACTTGGCCATGAAATTTTATGCGTGACCAAATCAGGTGGCGCTTTGAAGATGAGCTTGCCCCTGTTTTCGCGTCCGATAATTTGTGGCGCGGAGTTCATTAGATCAGAGAAGTTGATGCCCAACTCTTCGAAGATAATCTTTGTGTTTTCGACATTATCGATATCGACGGCGCACGTTCCTGACGCGCCATGCAACAGCCCAACATTATGTGTTGAGTTTCTTTCATAATAGTCACGCGCAATAGCTGGATCTGACAATGCCTTTTCTGGCTGCTGCCAGCCAAACTTTGTTGGCCCCTTCGATCCTGCTGGGATTGTGACCAAATACCAGCCCAGTCTTGAACAGTATTCTTCTATCTTCATTGCGAATCACTCAGATAGTCGCTGAGTTTTTTCCATGTGTTCAGGCTGATTTTTTCGTTGCCAGACGCGATTGCTTTGACCGTTGGGTGAGACAGCCCACACTTCTCTGCAACCACTGTTAAACGCCTGTCTTGTAAGGCATTTCGTATGTCATCGATTGGTATAAGGTTTATCATTTTTTGCTCCATTTTGTTTCATATTTGCATAATCTGTAAAAAGATCTTTACAGCCTAAAAGTTTTTCTGTAAACCGATTTTTGTAGAGAGTGAAAAAGATAGGAGATTGCGATGAGCAATATTGACGGTTTAGCCGCCGAATGGCTACAATTAAAGGCGCAAGAAAAAGAAGTAATCGCACAGCGCCATGCGATAGAAGCCCAAATCACTGAGGCGTTGGACGCCAAAGATGAAGGCACAATATCCCACAAATTAGAGCAGCACAAAGTAACGCTGAACCAGCCTGTCACGCGCAAGGTTGATGCTGTGCAATGGGATAAAGTCAAAGACAAAATCCCAGAAAATATGCACCCAGTGAAGCACAGCATTTCTGCTGATGCTGTTGGCTGTCGTTATCTGGCTGAAAAAGAACCTGTGCTATGGCGTAAAGTTGCCAAGGCATTTGAAAGTAAACAAGGCAAAATTGGCGTGAAAGTAGAGGAGATATAATGGAACCCAAGGTAACAATAAGAGAGATGCTTGCCGATCTTGATGAGGCGCTTCTTCGATTGCGCGAGGTAGCGCAAAACAAAAAGCAAGAGCCTATCGATAGTGGGCTTGTAGCTTTGAAGGATAAACTTCTGAAGGCATTGGGTCTTCATTATTTGTCCAGCTTTAAGCAAGAAGATGAACCCTCAAAACGTGGTCGTGGACGGCCAAAGAAAGGAGCCAAGTAAATGGCCATTAATTTAAAATCACTATCAAAGCCAACAGGACAGCGACCAATAATCGCTACACTGTTTGGCGAAGGCGGCATGGGTAAAACTACTCTTGCTGCAATGTTCCCGAAACCTGTGTTTGTGCGTACTGAAGACGGCACGGCCAGCTTGCAGGGGAATGATGAAGTCAGCTTGTTTCCAATTGCAAATTCAAGCGACGATGTGCTTGGCGCGATTGAGGCGCTGGCCACAGAAAAGCATGACTTCAAGACGCTGGTCATTGACAGCATTACGCAATTGGCCACGATGATCGAAAGCGAGATTGTTGCTGCCGATCCAAAGGCGAAGTCAATCAATCAAGCTGGTGGTGGCTACGGCGCTGGGTACAGCACAGCCGCTGAGAAGCATCGCCAGATGCGCGAATGGGCTGGTGCGCTGGCCTATGACAATGGCATGAATGTGGTCTTCATTGGTCACGCAGATACTGAGACATTGGATCTGCCAGACATGGACCCATTTGCCCGATACACGGTGCGGATGCATAAGAAGGCAATTCCGCACTACACTGATAATGTCGATATGGTTGGGCTTATCCGACTGAAGACATTTACCAGAGGCGATGGCGATAAGAAACGTGCCATTTCAACTGGGGAACGTGAGATCCTGTGCTTCCCACAGGCATCAAGCGTAACCAAAAATCGGTTCAACATTACTGAACCACTGCCGTTTACCTTCGATGGCGGCAATCCTTTTCAACAATTTTTAGCAGAGTAGGAGCTTACTCAAATGGACTTAAACGGCTTTAACGCGATGAATATCGAACCTTCAACTTCTTTTGATCCACTGCCAGCAGATTGGTACAAGTGTGCGATCATTGATACTGAGGAACGTCAGACCAAGGCAATGACAGGATCATACTTGCAACTGACCATTGAGGTGATTGAAGGTAAATATCAGGGGCGTCGAATCTTTGATCGCCTGAACCTGAACAATCCAAATCAGACTGCTGTTGAGATTGCTCAACGCGCTCTGGCATCGATCTGTCGATCAATCGATGTGCCAAATCCAAAGAACAGCGTTGAGCTGCGCGACAAACCATTGATGGTAAAAGTTGCCGTGCGGCCAGCAGAAAACGGCTACGATGCGTCGAATGACGTGAAGGGATATGACGCTGCGTCAGGATCTCCAGCTTCTGTGGCTGTGGCCGCAGAGCCTGTGGCTGCGAATGGTGCGGCAACGCCACCTTGGAAACGCTGAGTTCAGTTTTTGGGATGGGGCGCGTGTCGCCCCATTACATGAACAGAAGGAGAGTGAAATGAAACCACAGAAAATTAGCCTGAAGCATTACTTCGATCACAAGGACAAATCGAAGATTGCCTATGAAAAGCCATCAGATGACATCATCGAAATTCTGGATCAAGTTTTTCAAAAGTTCGATTACAAATTGGCGAAAGATGATGCTTGAATACATCGTTATTCACACTGGTGTCGTGATTTTCCTAGCTTTGATTGGAGTGATTTCCTGATGGATCTTGAAGCATATGCAACGCCTGAAACTATTCAGGACATTTACAAACATTACCAAGCCAAGCGAAAGAATGAACATCGACCTCACCTTGGCGGTAGTCAAATCGGTAATGAATGCAGCCGTGCGCTTTGGTATCAGTTCAGACATGCGTGGACGCCTCATTTTGATGGGCGTCTTTTGCGTTTGTTTGAGACTGGTGATCGTGAAGAAGATCGCATTGTGTCGAACCTTCGTGCGGTTGGTGTGACGGTTTGGGAGAGATCCCGATACTGGCAAGCAAGTCAGGTTTGAGGCTTGCGGTGGTCACTTTGCCTTGTCGCTGGATGGCGTTGGGGAAGGTTTCAAGGAAAGCAAAAAGCCTCATACGCTTGAGTTCAAAACGATGAACGATAAGAATTTCAAGGCCACCAAAACATGGGCGTTGAAAAGTCGAAGCCCATTTACTGGGCGCAGTGCCAGATTGGTATGCATTTGGCTGGGCTGGATCGCTGTTACTTTTTTGCTGTGAATAAAAACACAGATGAAATGTATGGCGAGCGGATCAAGCTGAACAAAAAGAAGCACAGGGTCTGATCGATAAGGCTGAGAAAATTGTCTTTTCGACTTTGCCTCCAGATAAAATTTCAGGTGATGCCAGCGATTGGCGCTGCAAGTTTTGCCCATACTGGGCGATCTGTCATGGCTGCAAGATTCCAGAAGTGAGCTGCCGAACTTGCGCCCATGTGACGCCAGAGAAGGATGGCACTTGGAGCTGCGCTTTGGGCAAGCCTGCCGTCACTTGTGATGATCATTTGTACATCCCACAGATCATGCCGAAGGATTTTGAAATGACTGACGCTGGTGATGACTGGGTTGAATATGAAGACTTGGATACTGGTGAGATTCTTCGCAATAATGGAAACAGTCGTGAAATATTTGAAGGGAGGATGAAATGAAAAATCCAGAAGAAATGCTAGAAATTTTAGGCGCGATAGAATTTGTCATGCCAGATGATATTCACCCAGAGGAAATGTGCTGCATTATAAGTTGGCTTATTGGTGTTTATGGATTGCATTCAAATTGGCCAGAAATGAAGAAACGAATTTCAAATAATGTTTCTGGGAATATGTCTGCTGATATTTTTTTTATTGCTAAAGAAGATGATATTTTATCAGCTCAAAAAGATGCCAATGATTTTCTGGGGAGGATTGTCAATGCAAAATAATTGGTGGGAAGATTTAAAATTGATGCGAAGATTATTTCGGTATGATTCTAAAATAGGATTAATTTACACCAATGATCGTTTGCCAGAAGATTTTTATGACACTGGTGAAGGCAGCACATTTAAAAGCGCGGCTGGAGCTGCTGCAAAATACAATAAAGATACCAGTGGAAGATTGGCATTTAACCGTAAAGTCAAAACAGGCCGATCAACATGCTTTTATTTAATTGGAAGCGCGTCTTATCTTGGGGTTTCAAAAAAGTTGTTAGCGCATCGTGTGGCGTTTTTTTTACATCATGGATATTATCCAGTTTGGCCAAATTCAGTCGATCATATCAACAGAGATGGATGCGATAATAGGATTGAAAACCTACGCGAAGCTACAGCCAAAGAACAATCTGCAAACACTGGCGTAGGCAAAGCAAACACTTCTGGAACTAAGGGCGTTAGTTTCTTGAAAGATAAAAATAAATGGAGGGCATCTATGAATATCAATGGCAAGAAAACAAATCTGGGTACATTTTCTAATTTGAATGATGCAATAGCTGCGCGAAAGGCTGCTGAAAAAGGAGTATCTAATGACGTTTGAGCTTCGTGATTATCAGAAAGATGCCATTGATGGGCTGTACAATTACTGGGCGCAAAGATGGGGAAAACCCACTGATCGTTGCGCCGACTGGATCTGGCAAAACGGCGATCATTGCGAAGATGATCCAAGACGCCATGAGCTTTCCAAACACTAGGGTTTTGGTTTTGGCGCACGTTAAGGAGCTGCTGGAGCAAGGGGCGTCAGGTTTGAAGAAGCTGTACCCAGAGGCTGAGTTTGGCTTCTACAGCGCGTCTTTGAAGGAAAAGGATCTGACCAAGCCAATTACTTTTGGCGGCATCCAGAGCATTTATAAGCAAGCGTTTAACATGGTTCCAGCTCCAGACTTGGTGATCATCGATGAGGCGCACATGCTGCCACCTAAAACAACCACACGCTATGGTCGGTTTATCGATGATCTAAAGCAGTGCAATCCAGACGTGAAAATTGTTGGGCTGACGGCCACGCCATACCGCTTGAGTTCAGGATACTTGCACAAAGGTGAAGGTGCGATCTTTGATGGCATTGCCTACGACATTCCTGTTACCATGCTGATGGATCAAGGTTATCTTGCTCCAGTGATCAGCAGGGGTGGATTGCAGCAGATCGATCTGACCAACGTGAAGAAGCGAGGTGGTGAGTTTGTTGAAAGCGATTTGGCCACTGCTGCGTCTGATCCTGTGCTGGTTAAAAATACTGTTGAAGAAATTGTTACGCTGGGAGCCGACCGTAAAAGCTGGTTAATCTTTGCCAGTGGCATTGACCATGCGAATATGCTGGAAGATGCGTTTTTCGATCACATGATTAATGCTGAAGTTTTGACTGGTGAAGACAGTCAGAAGGATCGCGCATCGAAGATCGAAAGATTTAAGAACGGCAAACTGCGCTGCTTGGTAAACGTGAATGTTTTGACCACTGGTTTCGATGCGCCGAATGTTGATTTGATTGGGCTGGTTCGAGCTACGGCATCGACAGGTTTGTATGTTCAAATCATTGGTCGCGGTACGCGGATCTATGAGGGCAAGGAAAACTGTCTGGTTTTGGATTACGGCCAGAACGTCGAGCGGCATGGGTTTATCGATAAGGTGAAGCCAGAGCGCGACAATCGGGGTGATGGAGATGGCGAAGCGCCGATTAAAACATGCCCGAAGTGCCAGATGCATTTGGCTATTGCCTGTTTGATTTGTCCTGACTGTGGGCATGAGTTCCCACCACCCACACTGAACCATGCCAGCAAAAGTTACGATGGCGCGATGATTTCGACACAGGTAAAGCCTGAATGGTTTGACGTTGAAAACGTGACGTACAGGCGCTGGCAGAAGGCAGGGAAGCCCGACAGTGTTCGAGTGACGTATCACTATGGCTTTTTCAAAGAGATATCTGAGTGGCTTTGTCCTGATCATGGTGGCTATGCCACGACCAAATACATGCAGCGCAGGGGCCAGCTTGGTGCGAAGGCAAAGACCACAGGCGAGGCAATGGATGAATGTCAAAGCTGGAGAAAGCCCAGCCGTATTCAAATAAAGCCTGATGGCAAATACGAAAGAATTGTGAGGTTTGATTATGAGAAACGTGAGAAGAAGGAAAACGTCATCCACGTTGATTTCAGTTTCGAGGACATACCCTTCTGAGCATGATGAACAGGTTGGATTTATAAATTGGTTTCGCACAAAGTTCCCAAAGGTTTTGATCTTTGCCATTCCCAACGGTGGAAAGCGATCGATAGGCGCAGGCAAGAAACTGAAGGCTGAAGGCGTTGTGGCTGGGATTCCTGACCTGTTCATTCCTAGCTGGGATGTCTGGGTTGAGATGAAGCGTAAGTCTGGTGGGAGACTTTCCCCCGATCAGAAGAAGATCATCGAATACCTTGAGAGCGAGGGTTACAAAGTGATTGTTGCCAAGGGCGCGACAGATGCATCGAAACAAATAATGGAAGCAAAAGATAACTGGGGGAGGAAGGAATGAACGATCTTTCAGTGCGGCCAATCACACGGCGATCTGCTCTGCCATTTATTATAGACCGACATTACATGCGAAGGGTTCCACCGATCAGCATGGCGTTTGGATTGTTCGATGGTGAAAAATGATTGGCATAGTCACCTATGGCGTTAGTGGATCTACGACTTTGCGGCGCGGTGTTTGTGGAGATGAATTTGCTGATAATGTTTATGAGCTTACGAGACTTTGGACTGAAGATGATGCTCCCAAAAACGCAGCGAGTTTTTTGATTAGTGGCTCATTGAAAATGGTTAATAAAGAAATCATTGTGACGTTTGCAGAAATAGAGGCTGGTCACGTTGGAACGATTTATCAGGCGTCAAACTTTTTTTACTGTGGCCTGTCTTCGAAGTTCAAAGATCCAAAGGTTAAGGGATTGGAGCATCAGCATCACACAACTTATGCACATGGCATGAACATGCAGCAGATCCGCGACAAGTATGGCGAAGAAAATGTTTATTATGTCGATAGGCCACGCAAGCATAAGTATGTTTTTTTTAACGCAAAAAGAAACGGCGCAAAGATTTAATCAAGGCTCTCAAATACAAAGTGCTGCCTTATCCAAAACAAGGAGGAAATAATGAATTGGAAATATCACTGGACAGTTAGGGATGATGGGCTGCATATTTATGAAAATGGCCAGAGGATTGCGAAGATTGATCCTGATCATTTTAAACATTTAGTAGCTGAAATGGCAGAGCATGTAAGGTGGCAAGAAATGAACAAGGAGAAAGGCAATGTCGGAAAAGAATAATTTAAAAGATTTGAGTATGTTTCAGTCGGCTCATGTTAGGTGGCTGAAGCAGCAGTTAAACAATCTCAAGGACATTAAGAATCGAAGGGAAAAGCCTTTGGGTATTGACCGCGAGATTTTCGCTGCTGACATGGAGCTGACTGATTACGTCAAGCAACTTCGACGGCACGGCTATAGGGCATAAAATAATTTTAAAAAAAATGCATTGCCTCTATTGTAATCTGTGACAGATGTCATATATGTAAGGTGTAGAGAGAGAGAAAGGAAACTACATGTTTACTAAATACGCAATCACCGTAATCGACACAGTTAGCACACGCGATGGATCACGCAGCCACACTGCTGATAAAGCCTACTTTGAAAAACTCAGCAGCTATAATGGCTACTTACATGCCAGCTCAACAGTAACGACTACCTTCGACAGCCAAGAAGCTGCTGAAAATTTCATCGAAGAGCTGCCTGTCAGCCGCTGTGGTGAGTATAACAACAAATATGAATATGGCGTTGAAGCTATCGAATACACTCACGCGAATCACAGCGGATGGTCTGACGTACACCCATATGAGATCGTGCGCGTTGTATCCCCAAAGACAATTGAGATCCGCGTGATGGATGCGGAGCTGGACAAAATTGGAAGCCTGAGATCATTGCTGGTGGCTTTGCTGGTCACTGCACAAACCAAGGCGCTCAGAAGTGGGTTTACAAATCAAACCCTGAGTACACCGTGATCCGCGCTCGCCTTCGCAAAAATGGCCACTTCTATTCAGCCAATGGTCGCCACATTTTGTCGAAGACGCCTTACAAATTTCACGATTATAATTTTTAAAAAAAGGGGCTTCGGCCCCTTGTAATCTGTGACAAGTGTCACCATATATAATATAGAGAGAGGAAATCGAATGACACACACAGTTAAAAAAATCGAAAACGGCCACTACGAGTATCGCGGATATAAAATTGAAAAGCTGCAAGATTACCCAGAGTACGACTGGAGAATCTTTGATGCAGATGGCGAGTGGGAAAACACATTTACTACAAAGCGTGATTGCCTCAACTGGTTGGACGCTCGCGCCAAATACCAAGACATGATGTCATATAGAGTGGGAGGATAATTGATATGAGATTGTACATGAACAACAAAGGCGAATGGTTTGGCACACAGGCAGACGCTCGCCGCAATTCACCAAGAGAGTGGGTCGAGGTCGAAGTGCCGACATCGAAGCAGGATCTGCTGAACTGGCTGAACGAAAACAAAGTCGGGGGCATTCAGCAGAGCGCCTCAGAGCCTCGCCCAGCGCCAGAGCCGAAGTCTGAGCTGCTGTCGCCCCACGCAGCATCTTGGGTCGCATGGGCGCTTGAAAGGCTCAAGCACGGCAATAAAAAAGATGCCGAAGAAATGCTGGTCAAAGGATTGAAGATTCAAAGAGAGTGGGCGTAAGCCCATTCTTTTTTTTGTTCTGCCCCTTGCAATGTGTGACAAGTGTCACTATATCTAAGATGTAGAGAGAGAGGAGACTATAATGTCAAATACATATGAAATCAGAGTTTTTAACACAAAAGATGGCAAACAGAATTGTTTTTCTGTGCGCGGTTTCGAGACAGAAGCAGATGCAAAAAAAGCGTTTTTGTGTCGTGTTCGAAATACAGGAATGCAACGCACCAAGCTGATCGAACTTGGCTTGCCGATTTCATTCTTGGCCGACGAGATCCAGCTTGTTGCCTACAACGAGGCGATGACATGGCTGGAAGAAATCAAATCATGGAGGGCGGCGTAATGACTATGAAAAACGTAAACATCAAATCAGTCAATCACGGCAATACAGCAGCAGATCGCAACCGCTACTGTGGGCCTGCTGTCATCAGTGCCGTCACTGGCATGACCACTGGCGAAGCAGCACGGTTGATCCGTCACGTTGGTGGCCGCAAATCCATCAAAGGCTCATCCACATGGGAGGTCAAAAGATCTCTTGAGCTTTGTGGTATCGAAAGCAAACGCACAACTTTTGGCTTGACGCTTGGCCGTAGCAAAGGCGTGACACTGGCTGGCTGGCTTAAAGCCACAGTCAAAGAGCGCACAGCCAATCGTGTTTTCTTGATCGTTGCTGGCTGGCACTGGCAGTTAGTTCAAGGACGCCGTTATGTTTGTGGCATCTTGGGGTCACCCGCATCGATAAAAGACAAACGTATCAAGCGCCGTGCGCGGGTGTCTGAAGTCTATGAGCTGACATCAATGGGTGCAATCACTACGCCCAGCGAGGCTGTAAAGCCAAAGCGTGTGGCGTGTGGTGCAGACAGTGATCGTGGCAAAGCCCAACGCCTAGCAAAAAAGATGGGCATGGAGATCAGCATTGAGCGCACTGGCTATGGAGATAATTCGTACTGGATCGATTACGAAGGCGAAGATGACTATGTCGATCTTGGCGTAATCGAAGGCCACTGCTCATATGCTTGGTGGGAGGTTCTTGGCAAGCTCGAAGAAATTGAACAGCACCAACAAAAAAAGGCAGCATAAAAATTGAGGCTTCGGCCTCTTTTTTATTTCTAACCATTGTAATCTGTGACAACTGTCACTATATATAATGTATAGAGAGAGAGGAACTTAACATGGCATACGACCACAATCACAAAGGCGAAGCAAACTACTACCCCAGCATCGAAGCGCGCAAGCTGGCCAATGCTGCCACAACAAAGCGCCGTAACTGGATCGCGTCTGATGAACGCGCCCAAGAGATCATCGATTTTGTAGCTGACTACAGCCCAGAAGGTGATGGCTTTTTCTCAGCTTGCAACAAAGGCATCTGGCAGTTTGGATCACTTACACCCAACATGCGTAACGCTATGGTCAAGGTGCTGGACAAACGTGCCGCACAAGCCGCTGAGTGGGCCACCAGAGATGGCAAGTGTGAGTTTGTTGGCACAGTGGGCGAGCGTCAGGCTTTCGCAGTCACAGTGAAGCATATCGTGGAGCTGGAAGGCATCTATGGCATCTCGCACCTTCACATCTGCCGTGACGCTGATGACAATGTGATCATCTACAAAGGCACACAATACTGGGGCAAAGGCGCTCAAGTGACCTTCATGGCCAAAGTAAAAGAGCATGGCGTCCGTGATGGCGTAAAGCAGACCATCATCCAGCGCCCCACAAAAGTAAAAGTAAATGGGGAGGATTACTAATGCCTAAATATGATACATCACACGGCTCTCCCTATGACAGAGGGAGGGCAGACGCCTACTACGGCAGGCAGTTAAACCCTCACCTGTGGCTTGATGGAATGGGCAGGCAAGTGGTCACCGATCTCACCAAAGAGCAGCGTGAGGCGTATTACGCTGGCCACGATGAAGAGGATGATCGCAAAAAGTGGTAGTTTTATTGAGGATAACTTTCCAATATTTTTTTGGCGAGTTTCCTCATCAATGCTGTCAAGTATAGAAGACGCACTAGGAGATTGATCTGTACTTACAGTCTCCACAATTTCTGGCCTTGTCGCTGCTTGAGAAATTGAAGAGAATAATGGCGCACCTGATCTTGCAACATATTGTCTAATTACATTTGATGCCTGAGATCTTTGCTGCGCTCCCTCGACTGCTCCGACAATATCAGAACCAACAATCGGTATGCCTCTAGCAAAGTTCATTAATCCTGAACGTGTCATAGCACCTAGCAATGTGTAAGCGGAGTTAGATGGGTTTAATTTTATTTCAGCCCACAGAGTTGGCATTACATTTTCTCTAAACTTTGACACTCTAGAAATTTCTTCTGGAGAAAACAATTTATTAATTATTGCTTTATTTTTTACAAAAATATCATCGTAATTATTTACAATGTTGCTTCTTGTTACTCCAGATTTTCCAGAACCAGAAAATGCTTTTTCAAGAATTGCGTCTTTTAACAATCCAACAACTTCTTCATATTGCTCTTCTGGTAAGTTTGATTTCAATCGATCAATCACTAAAGGAACAGCTTGGTTTGGAGCAAATTTATTATGTCCAAAAATTGCATTTGCTACTTGTCTAGGTGTGTAATCTGGATTGGTGACTTTTTCTAAAATAGAGTTTGCTGCCCTTTGCGCTGAGTTTGCGCCTCTACCTTTACCTGTCAGGCCAATGTAAGTTTTGTACAGCTCAGTTGCATCTTTTAATTGATTTAGCACAAGTTCATCGCCATACATAAAACCATCTTCAATTCCATCAAAGACTGCCTTATCAAATACTTTTTTTATTTCACCTAAAGCTAATTGCTCTGGAGATCCTTGCTCTGCCGATCTGACAGCTCTGTTTAATCTTTTTTGGTAACCATGAATTTGCTTCAAAGGCTGATCTTTAAAGCCTTCTTTGCCTGTCAATTTGTATAGCTTTTGCAAAAAATCTAACTCTCTTTTCAAAAGAGGCATTGAAACAAGTTCTGCGTTTGTTATTCCTATGTCTTGTTTGACTGCATTCAATGCAAATTCAACATTTGTTCTAATACCATCAACTGTCATTTTTGGTGGCATTTTTGCATTTCTGACATCTGTGTATGCCTGACCAGCGCGTGTCTTTACATCGCCTGCTTGTCTTCCGACAATGTCTTTTAATTCTTCTGCCGCAACTCCAGATACATCTGTCTGATCTAAATTTGTAAGCGGAGATCCAGACCCAAATTCGCTTTGTAATGCTTGTGCCTCTGCTCTGATTTGATCAAGCTGCTGTTCATCAAAACCTCTTATTACCATAGATGCTTCAGCATCAGTTCCAGACGCTCTTCTTAAAACATCTTCTTCTTCAAGTTCTGGAGTAGTTTTAGGAGTCGGTCCAGCTTTAGGATCTGGCAATTGAGCCGTGCGCTGCCCTTGAGTTAAAGGAAACTGTGATGACTGAGGATCAAATCTAGGAAAAACTCTTCCACCGCTTACTGCTCTTGCGCCAGCTTTTATAGGCGCTGAAATCGCTCTGGCAACAGGAGGTAAAGCTAAGTCTGCGCCAACACCAATCGCAGTAGCTGTTCCAACTTCTGAAGCGACATCTGACAAATCCCTATCTTTTGATGCCGTTGTTTTAGGAGTCATTTGACTCTCTAAAACCTGAGATCCAGCCTCAGTAGCTCCGTATGTCGGAACGCCTAATCCTATAGTTTGTTTTACATTTTTTGGCTTTTTTCATAATTTTCATAGCAGGAAGATATTTGTATATTTCCCCTACGAATGTTCCAAAATCTTGAGCAGAAGCCCCCGGTTTATTTACATAGTAAGGCTTGTTATTCCAAATCATCATTGGATTACCATACTTATCTTGGAAGCCTCCTCCCCAACGTGGATCATCTTTAAATGAATTTTCAAAAATTTCTAATTTCCCAACGTCATCTCTAGCCATCATAGCTTTAAAATTAGGAATTATACCTTCTACAAATCCGGGTGCATCACCACCCATGTCAGTTGCTTCTGGAACTTCTGGAAATTCAATTTCTTGGCCTTCGCCAGTATATGCATCTTTTAAAGCTGATGGTATTGATGCCAGACGTTCAAGGAGTGATTTCTCTTCTTCTTGATCGATTTCAGAAGTATTAATTTCGTTAGATTGATTAGCATCTGCATCGCCGCTTTCAGCATCAATTTGAGAAAGCTCTTCTAAAGAAAAATCAGCCATTATTAATTCCCCCAACCTTTAATAATAAAAGTTCCTGCATTCGGATAAATTTTATTTCCAGAGGAATCTTTGTTTAAGATCACAGCTCCGTTAGGAAGAGATGCTTTCCATGCATTTCTTGCTTCTGCATATTCGCTAGCAGTATTATATTTTTTTGTCACCATTTTCATCTACAGCATTAATGCCATCAAACTTTTCATAAATACCTTTATCAAGCTCTCCAACTTTATTTTCAATGTATTGCATTGATTTATTTTGAGTAAGAAGCTGACGCCTTAATTGAAGCTCTTTTTTAGCGTTTCTGGTCGTTTTATCCAAACTATAAAGCGTTAGATAATTTGATATGGCTGGATTTTCCATAGTTAGAATCGCAGATTTATACGCTCTAAATTCCATGTCAGATGTAGCACCAGATCCAACTGGACGCATTTGAGGAGCAAGTTTATTAGAGATTGCTTCTAAATACCTTTGAGATTCTAGCTCATCATTTGAAAATCCAAATGCAGAAGACATAAAGCTACGAATTGGCATTGTAAGGCTTTGAAATGCACCAGTCACGTCTTGATTTTGAAGCAACACGGTCATTGCACTATCAAGTGTTGGAAGCAAATCGTTCATAACTTGATTTTGTTTTATAGCAATTTTATTAAGACCTTTGATTTCTTCATTTCTTGCCAAGACTTCAGCAGGAACTGGAGAGCCACCCGGTGTTCTTGCAATTACAGGAAGGTCAGTATTTCCTGCCGCATCAGGTCTTCCTGTGTAATAATTTATGTATGAATCTGCCTGTATAACTGGTCTACCAATAAGATTCTCATCATCAGTTGTTATTAAATCTATTAATCCTTGATACTCTGTAGAATCTTCAGTAACGCCCAACGTAGCTAATCTTGCTTTTGCGTCATCTTCTGTCATATACAAAACACGTTCACCTTGAAGATATTTTTTCTACACCTTCTTTTGGAACAGCTTGTTTTGGTAAAATTAAACCTTCAGCCGTAGCAGTTGAAACGGCACTATTTGGTATTATAGCATTATTATTTTCATCAACATTTAAGTTTGGAAGATTAAGTAACGCTCGCAAAGCTGGTAAATTAGCTGGATCAACACCGACAGTTGTATTTCCTGTAGACGCGGAAGATGTTTTACTCAAATCATAAAACTTACCATCACTACCCATTTGTCCAGCAGTCGCGCCGTATTGTGTTAACTCTGCTTCTGTGGCTGGGCGATAAGTTACTTTACCAGTAGTTTTATCAGGCTTCAGACTTGGAGCCAACTGCAACGCAGTTTGCATCCGCGCCCGATCTGTTTCGCGCTTTTCTTTTTTCTTGGCAGCAAGATAATCGGCTGGTGCTTGCATAGCGCCCACAGCAGATCCTAATACAGTAGCACCGGGCTGTGACGCCCCTTGGCCCATAGCCAAGAAAAATTGCAGCGCAGCCTCATAAGGATCAGCCTTGGGAGGATCTGGGTACATTTGTCGAGCAAAATCTGCTGCCATCTGACCGCCTTTTGAGCCGCCAGCCAAACGCCCTAAGATGGGCGTTAAAGCACCCATGTTTCCTAGATCATTTAAAGTGCTTCCTGACGCTCCTAGAGGCTTATCATTTACTGCCATAATTTACCCCCTTACTGATCATTTGCCATTCTGTAGGCGCTGTATCCAGCCCCAAGACCACTAATAAGTTGTCCATATACAGATGGATTTTGTGTGAAACTTGATCCCAACTGATAGCTGCGATTTCTGGTGCTGTATGGCGTACCAGACAATGCGCCCAGAGCGAAGTTGACCATTTCCTGTGGATACATTCTCTGATCCAGATAATCCGCATATGCCATGTCGAGTGCGCGTTGATCCAGAACTCTTTGTGCTTCGCCAGAAGAAATAAGACCAGCCGCTGCTTGGTTTTGAAGATCCGTAACCAGAGTTCCCATGTTTTGATATGCGTTCATTTGAGCTATGCGAGCTGCTTCGTCTGTTTCGAAACCTTGACGCCTTGCGTCTTCTGCTCCAAACCTTGCCGCACGTTCATCACCATATCGACCATACATAACGTCTTCTGCGCCAAATCGAGCAGCGCGATCTGATTCTGCTTGTTGACGCCGAATATCTTCTGCTGAGAACCGACCTTGGCGATCTTCCATAAATTGACCGCGCATGACATCTTCTGCGCCAAAACGAGCTGCCTGATCTTCCATAAATTGGCCACGCATAACGTCTTCTGCCCCAAAGCGAGCTTGACGATCACGCTCTGCTTGTGCAACGTCTTGGTCATATCGGCTTGCCGCAAATCCCAATCCTTCACGCGCTGCTTGTGCGCGGAGGTCACCAGCCGCCGCTGCACCCTCTCCAGCCGCTGTACCTTCTAAGATACCTAGTCGAGATCCAAATGCGCCACCGGGCGCACGTCCTGCTGCTTGCCTCGCTTGGTTTTGCGCTCTGATCGTTTGCTCTTCAATCTCTCGAATAGCTGGGTCCATAGACTGTTGATATATGTCCATGTACTCTTGAGCGTTTTCCATTGAGAATGGATCTACGCCTTGGCCAAGTAATTCTTCGCGTGTTGCGCCTTGATACTGACCAAGCAATTCATCGCGTGACGCGCCTTGATATTGGCCCAGCAATTCATCTGCTGATAATCCTTGGAAGTCGCCTTCCAAATAGTCTCTGCTCGCGCCACTATATGGACTACCCATTAACTCAGCACGGCTTGCAGCATCGTATCCTTGGCCTAGCGTGTTGGCTATGGCAGAGGCGCGGTTCATGTATGGCAAATAGTTTTCAGCCCCAGAGCGAAGGATTTCCATGCCTCTGCGCTCATCTTCTGTTAATCTGCTGCCATCGTATGTGGCTGATCTTTCGCCTGTGTAAATCGGATAATCAGAGCCAGCTATGCCTGTGGCGGCACTAAATATTTCGCGGCCAGCAGCAGCAACCCATTCTGGTATTTCTGTGCCTTCAACTGTTTGTGTAGCTGATGGCAACTCTGTGTATGATGGTGTGCAAAAACCGCCCATTTAAGCCTCCGTATAGAGCGAACCAACTTTGGATAAACCAAGGCGCTCATAAAATTTATCTTTCCGCTCACCATCTCCCGAATAGACATGGCCCAACTTTATTTTGAACTGCGCTTCTTTTGCAACTCGCATAAAACTCTTGATCAACTTTGCCGCGATATTTGACCTTCTATGTTCTTTATAGACAAAAACCACATATCAGCCAAATATTTTCTTTAGACCACCAATCAGACGTTTCCACGCCTGCGATAGATCCAGCTATTTTACCGTTTACATCAAAAACAACAACACCTTTGTGTAAGGCATTGTTAATTGCTGACGTTAATTTTTCAGAGTCGATTGGTGACGTGCCTTCAATAGTTTCTGAATGCATGACGTTTAGCATCATGTATATTTCAGAAAGATCTTCGACTGTCGCCAATCTTATCATTACGCCATTCCGCTTAATGCACCCATTTGTGGGCCATCTTGTTGCGCTCTTGGAGCTGGTCCAGCTTGACCACCTTGTGCAATTGCTTCCATCAATGCGCCCAGTTCAGGTAACAGCATGAGAAGTGCCTTTGCAGCTTCGGGTGTGATTGCGCGATCCAGTTCAGCCAGTTGCTCTTCT
>UEXL01001418.1_pt1 | contig 19110 bp, 27 predicted proteins | sample 1796671 | NCBI WGS metagenome assembly UEXL01 (sample SAMEA4772471, study PRJEB27181) | metagenome | reverse complement strand
TCTTATGCATGTTTCAGATTCATTAAATCTATCTTTACGATCAATAATCTCTAGCCATTTATTTATTATTTTTATTGATTGTTCTTCAGTTAAACCTGCACCATAAAATTCGCCTACCACTGCAAGCAGGAAATTATTAATAGCATTTTCTTTAGGACCTATAATAGTTAATGCAGCTAAAATATTTTGATACCTAAATAGCTTTATAAATTTCTTATATTCAATTTTTGTTATTGGAAATTTTGATACTTCAGCTCTGGCTTTTTTATCAAGTGGTCCATAGAATATGCTGTAAGTTCCAGCAGCTCTTATTTCATTTAACATAGATCCATTAAATTCTACTTGGATCGTACCAGCAGCATCTTCAGGTATCTCTGTTATTTCATATAACGCATGACCTGCAGCTCCTCTTCCGAATGTTAGTGTGGATGGTATAATTCTAATTATTTCTACTGCCTGCTCTACTGGCATTTGTTTAAAGAAATCAAAATCCATTTCTCTATATCTGTGTGAATTTCTTATGATTATTTGATGGCCGTTAATCTTTTGGCCTTTATATTTTTCTTTGTTTTTCCAATATCTAACTCTCTTATAATCCTGCTTCTCTTCGTTGAAATCAGGTTCAGTTATAGCAAGATCAAGTTCGCTATTACTCGCTAACTCTGATATAAACTTTTCATCATCCAGATATCCAGTGTGCGCCTCCATCAATTACCTCGCCTGACTTTGCGTTAGGTTTTTATGTAAGGTTTCTACAATTAAATCAGCAGGATAAAATATTCTCCCACCCAATTTTGCATATGGAAATAAAGATCTAGCTTTAGATCTCTGCTTTCTTATTGCACCTTCTGTAACATGCAGCAGCTCAGCTAATTGTTTTGAAGATAAAAGTTTGCAGTTTTTATTCATAAACTCCTGCAACTCTTGATCAGATAACTGATTGCTTCTTATTTTAGTTTTCATATATGGACCTCTTTCATTTGGTTTAGACATGAGGTGGAAGTTAAATTGATTGTGTAATTAAGTGAAATCCTGAGTGAAATAGGATTGAAGCTGGCTCATGATTATTCAGCCCTGCAGCTGAAGGCGCCACAAGCCAGCAATGTTCAGAGTGGAATCTAAACATTAACTGCTTACAATAATTTAATGATTATTTTAAATCTAATTTATTTCAGATTCTTTTTTCTTATTCTTTCAAGTGCTTCTAGCTTTTGTTTTTCTTTGTATGCACCAGTATTTTTTCTGGCTAATCCAAAATGATCTTTAAAAAAGGTCATGTGGTCTTGGAATGTAGATATAGTTCTTGGAGGAGCATATTGTGTTTCTAAAATAAAATCAGCTAATGGCCCTTTTTTACCTTCTTGGTAATCATTAAAGAGTTTTACTGCACCACCTTTTATTTTTGTTGCATCAATCAAATCTAATACTGCATCCTCACACTCGTAACAGATTTTCATCTCATCATAGTTATCCATTACAAATTTTACTGAAGCATATGCAACACCAGCAGGACCTAATGCAGCTGCATGAATAGACATAAATTTTTCTAGTTCATTCCAATCTTTAACTTTAGCAGCTTCTAAATATGGATTTTTTATAAATCCAATATCAAAGTTTTTTAATCCTCTTCGCTGCTTCTTTGAAGCTGATGATTTTATTATCTTCTTCTTCTTCTTTTTTATTATTGGCATCTTGTTTGTTCCACTCCTTCTTTAGTTTATCTTCTATTAATATCCATTCAACCTGATTATTATTCTTGATCATTGCCTGCCTTTTTAAGATCAATTACATTAGCAGCAGGTTTGTAGATGCTATGTTTGGTCTTTAGATCTTCTTGCTTTTCGTTGTAGTAATGATTTTTTGTTACTTCCATAGAGCTATGACGCATTCTAAATGATGCAGCTTCCAGCCCCTTATCTCTTCCATAGTATGTAACAAATGTTTTTCGTAAGTGTTTTAATGTTAGATGGTTAGTATATTTGTACACCTTCCTCTTACCTTTGCCTCTTACATATTCTCTAGTTGTCAGGCCCATCTTAAAATGGAAATTTCTTAACTTAACTCTGTAACTATTTTCGTTAATATGTTTTGTAGGATCTGTTGGTCTAGGAAACACCCACTTACTACCCACTGCAAATGATGCATTACTATTTTCTTCCGAAACTAAATTCTGCAGCTTCTGGAACATGGTAATCATCTCATCTGTTAGTTCTACTTCAGCTGGTTCTCTGTTCTTAGTATCTTTTTAAAAATAAAGTTTTAGATCTAAAATCAATCCAGCCAGTGCATTCTTTTTCGTCAGTTTTATTAATGGGCTTCTTCCATAACAAACCATAGTGATCTTCAATTCTTTCGCCTTCCTCCATTAATGATCTGTAAAAGGTCAAAAAATGTGGATCTCGCCATTGCTGCTCTTCAGTATATTTTATTATGTTTGTTACTTTCTCATAATCATCTATGAATTTTTTGTCTTTTGTTTCTTGATATTTTGCAATCCTTAAACATGGGTTTACACCTTTAAACATAGGTTTTAATTTCAAACTATCCCACTCAAAAACAATTGATAAAGCAGCTAATGCTTTGTTAGCAGCAGTAGGCCTATGTTCCAGCTTTTGATGCCAGATCTGAACATCACTTCTTGATATATCCTTCAGCAATATTTTAGGCAGTGATTTTTTTATAGTAGTTATTTTCAGCTAATTTATAGGAATTGTTTAAAGTATCTAACAGCTCCTGCTTCTCTGTTTTACCCAGTACATAACACTCTAATAACTGCTTATAATGGTCAGTAGTTTTATCCTTATATTTGAGCTTTGCTCCTTTAGCTTTTATTCTATATCCACCAGCTCCATTGCTAATGTAATCCTTAACTAAAGTTTCAATTGTTTGACCACCAGATGTTTCGTTTAATTTTTTCCATTCTGGTAATTTAATATTTATTAATCTCTTAACTACATCTAATGGCTTCTGACCATACCTGCATATATATCTCCTACGGCCAGAGGTCTTTTGCTTACCATCTGGACCAGTAGCTTTAACACCCCAGCTCGCATAATAAGATTTAGTTAATGATGGTTTAGGCTGCACATGCAAACTTAGACCTTCACACGACAGGTCAAAAAACTGCTGCACCTTATCTGTGTGTTTTATTGATTCAAGTTTAGCTTTTGTAAACTTTATTGACTTCGTAATTTTCATAAATTCCACTCCATGTTTTGATTGTTTTAATGAAGTTAAATGAGCTTATGAAATCCTGATTGAGATCAGATCCCCATGACGATAGCCATGACGATAGATTTGGCACAAATGGACCACAACCTTGAACAAACCTGCGAGCTGCAACAGCAGCGAGCATAAGTGCTGATCTTTTTATGCATTGATTTATTTGAGCTTTTGCAATAAATATCTGGGACAACATAGGATGCCCTTGTAGCTCAGCTGGTAGAGCAATTGATTTGTAATCAATAGGTTTCACACACAACGCATTTAACATCAAGTAAACCCTAACATATTTAACCTTAAAAAGAATCTTTTTTCTCATGCCGATCACATGACGATAGATTGGTTTAAATGAATCAAAAAACCTTGTTTTTTGATAGTCGCAGATGCTGCGCATCTGCTCCTGCTTCGCTTCTAGTTTTATTTAAAACATTAAGATTTTTTTTGAGCTAAAGTTGCGAATTAGCTCCTGAGAAGCCTCCAGATTAACGAATTAAAAACATGTACTGCTTTTTAAAATTGATGCTAAGGCCTTCTCTAATAAGCTCTGGAATCCAATAACCGACCTTCCTTCTCAGTATTAGGTTCTTAATAATTAGTCTGTAATAGGTTTGGTTCATAGAGTTAATGGTACCTAAAACATATTCAAAAATAAAATTAATGTTTAAGTACCTAAGCCAAAAAAATATTATAAATTTCAAATCAAAACCAAAAAATATTTCACAAATTTTATATCAAATCCTATTGCGATCAGGATTTCACTAATTGATACAAACTATTTATTCTACGGATACTGGAGATATGTAGATATTGTTTTGCGACTTATCTATCTAGCGCACACTGGATCAAATTTATTTGACATATCTTCGGTGAAATTAACGGAGAATAATTATGCCAATAGTAAAAGAAATATATAGCTCCCCCTTCTCTTAAAGAGGATGTGAAGTTAGCAAGTGAAACAGCTGAAGAAGAAGCAGAGCTGGAGCTGCAGATGCTGCTTAAAGAATTTGAGGAATGGAAAAAGGAAAATAAAGGTGGGTTTAAAGATTTTTTAAAATCTGAAAGAGAAGTTAGAACCATTAAATTAAAAAATGGTGGATCTGCAGAAGAATATAAACAATCTAAATTAAGTAAACGAGTAGAAGAGCTTATGGATGATGGCTATGATTTTGGGGCTGCCGTTAAAGAAGCTATGAAGGAAGGTCTATGAATAAAGGAATTAGATCACTTATAGGTGCAGATAAATTTCCAGATGAAATACAAGAAGAGCAGAAAGCTAAAGCTGAAATAGCAAGGAGATTAGGTGTACCTTCATTAGATCTGCAGGCTGCACGGACAGAAGAAGTTAAACCAGATCTAACTAACTTAACTTTTAAACCTGATTTTTTTACAAATGTTAAATCTAAAAAGCAGTTAGAAGATGAAAAATTTAAGAGAGATTTTGAAAGAGATTATGGGGATGCTGCTATTAAAAAGGATGTACTTAAAAAGGTTAATGCTAACAAGCGAACTGGTAAAGTAGCATATGAAGGTATGTCAACTTCAGATGTTATTATTGCTGAACATGAGCCATCTATTCAACAGCAAGTAATTAATTATAGTCCTAATAAAATTAAACCCATTGTAAAAGGTCCTGCAAAAAATCAAAAAAAAATTTTAGAGGTTTGAGAGGTGGAATAACTGTCGATGCCGATCATCCTGATGGTTTTAGAATTAATGATGATAAAGATCTGTATGATGTTTTTGGTAAAGATACGAACAGATACATACAAGAGCTTACATACAAATATGATGGTACTCCAATTAAAGAAACTGTTAAAAAATTTGATAGTATGGATCCTTCTTCTTTCCCTTCGGATCCAAAGCAGCAAGCAGCATTAAGATCGTATGGAAGAGCATATGATCGTTTAACTCCATTACAGAAAAAGCAGATAGATAATAATAAAAATAAATCTAAATTATTCCAGAACATCTTACCTCTGAAAAAATAATAATATTTTGTAATTTAATTATCTAACCACACCAATATTAGAAAGCAGAACACCTGTAACAATATTAAAGAAGCCTGGGGCATGGCTAGTTATTAAGAAATCAATTAAGTGAATAGCCTGCTGATCTTACAGTTCTAATTAATTCTTTACTTCCTTTTAGATTAATATTTTGTCTTAATCTTCTTATATGGACATCGATAGTTCTCGTTTCAACATTAATATTTTCTGACCAAACATTTTCAAGTAATTGTTCTCTTGAATAAACTCTTTTAGGATTTTTTATAAAGAAATTTAATAACTCATATTCTTTAGGTCCAAGATGAACCTCTGTATCTTTTCTGTAAACACGTCGTGTCATTCTATCTATTTTTAAATCATCAAATAAAACTGTATCTGAAATGACAGATGGTTTAGATCTCCGCAAAAGTGCTTTTATACGAGCTAAAAGTTCAGGGGAAGCTAAAAGGTTTTGTTATATAATCATCAGCACCTGAGTTAAGTCCTTTAACTTTGTCTTCTTCTTCTCCTTTTGCGGTTAACATAATAATAGGAAGATCTTTAAATTTAATATCTTTTTTTAGGTTCTTACAAATTTCTACTCCAGAAAAATCGGGTAGCATCCAATCTAACAAAATAAGATCAGGTAATTTCTTTTTTATTTCTTTAATGCCATCATTACCATTATCTGAATAAGAAACTTTATAACCTTCTTTTTCTAAATTGTATTTGATTAATGTAATAATTGGTTCCTCATCTTCAATTATATAGATATTAGCACTCATGAATTTGAGTCAAAATCTTTTCCTTTAGGTCTGGCTCCTTCTATATGCTCACCTTCAATTAAATAAAATAATGACTCAGCAATATTAGTTATATGGTCGCCTGCTCTTTCAATATTTTTTGTTACAAAAAGTAAGTGCGTAGCTAAATCTAAATTTTTTTTATCTTTACCTAAAAAATCAGCAACTTCATTCATGGCTGTATGCGTTAAATCATCAACTTTTTCATCAGTTTTCCAAATTTTTATCGCTAACTCTTTTGATTTTTTTAAGTATGCATCAAGAATATCTTTTAATTGTCTTTGTACCAAATCACCTAATCTTCTTAAACTTGCAATTAATTCCTCAGGTAAATCATGTGGAAGAGGTTTAATCTTTTTAGCAACACTTTTTTGCTAAATCACCGATACGTTCTAAATCACTAGAAATTTTTAATGTTGATATGGTGAGTCTTAAATCAATAGCCATCGGAGCTCTCTTTACAAGTACATTAACTATTTGCTCTTCAATAGTTGCTCTTAATTCATTGATCTTAGCATCATTTTTAATAATATTTTCTGCAGCATCTTTATCAACTTTAATGATTGCTTCCATTGAGTCTGAAAGTTGTGTTTCCACTAAACTTCCCATTTTAATCAAATTATCATTTAAGTTTTGAAGTTCTTCTTCATATGATTTAACTATATGTGATATTTCCGACATTTATCCAAACCTCCCTGTGATATAATCCTGGGTCATTTGATTACCAGGGTTTTTAAATATTTTTTCAGTTGTATCTACTTCAATTATTTTTCCTAAATGGAAAAAACCTGTTCGCTGAGAAACTCTTACGGCTTGTGACATTGAATGAGTAACAATTACTATTGTATAGCTTTTTTTTAGTTCATCAATTAATTCTTCAATTTTAGCTGTTGCTATAGGATCTAAAGCAGAACAAGGTTCGTCCATCAATATTACCTCTGGATTTACAGATATAGCTCTTGCTATACATAATCTTTGTTGTTGTCCTCCAGAAAGACCTGTTCCTGGTTCATCCAGTCTATCTTTTTACCTCTTCCCATAATGCTGCTTTTTTTAAACTATTTTCAACAATTTGATCCATATCAGATTTATTATCTGCTAGGCCATGAATAGATGGACCATATGAAATGTTGTCATATATACTTTTTGGAAATGGATTAGGTTTTTGAAAAACCATTCCAATTGACTCTCTTAATCTTACTACATCAATATTATTATCAATTATTTCCTTATCATCAATTTTAATTGATCCTTCAATTTTACAAATATCAATAACATCATTCATTCTATTGATGCACCTTATAAAAGTTGATTTTCCACAACCTGATGGACCAATTAATGCTGTAACTTCTTTACTATGAATGTCTAAATTTACATTAAATAATGCTTGTTTTTTCCCATAGTAAACATTCAAGTCTTGTGCTTTTATTTTAACGTTATTGCTTATCATTACCATTTCCTTTCAAATTTTTGTCTTAGGTAAACTGCTATAAAATTTAATGTAATTAGAAAACTTAAAAAAGTATCATAATAGTTGCGGATGTTTTCTCTACAAAACCTCTCTCAGCTTGTTCAGACCATAAATAGACTTGAACAGGTAGTGATGCAGATGGATCTGTGGGTATTGAAGGTATATCAACTACAAATGCTACCATTCCTATCAAGATTAGTGGTGCTGTCTCACCTAAAGCTTGAGCTAATCCAATAATAGTACCAGATAAAGTTCCAGGAATTGCAAGAGGAACAATATGGTGCATTACTGATTGAACTTTAGAGGCACCTATCGCTAATGCACCTTCTCTTATTGATGGTGGCACAGCTTTTAAAGAAGCTCTGCAAGGAATAATTATTCTAGGTAACGTCATCAATGCAAGAGTAATGCCAGCAACTAGAGGAGTTGATCTTGGTAGATCAAATGTGCCAAGTAAAATTCCTAAACCCAATAAACCAAATACAATTGATGGAACTGCTGCAAGATTATTTATATTAATTTCTATAAAAATCAGTAATTCGATTTTTAGGTGCAAATTCTTCTAAATATATTGATGCAAATATAGCAATAGGAAAAGATAACAACAAAGTTATAATTATAGTAAAGAAAGATCCAACTAAAGCTCCACCAATACCAGCAAGTTCTGGGTTTCTTGAATCACCTTTTTGAAATAGATAATTATTAAAAATTTTATCAATTTTATTTTGTTCAACTAACTTGTCGTACATCATTAACTGAAAATCATTAATTCGTCTTCTGTCTTCAGGTAAGTGTCTTGGGTAATTTCCTTTATGCAATTGATCCATATCATCAGAGGCAGTTAATTTTAAAATAGTTTTCTTATTTATAAATTCAGGGTTTTTAATTAGAAAATCTCTTACTTCGTATTCATAATCAGGACTAAATAAATTAATTAATGCTTTTTCTTCTTTTAAACCATTGACTTGATAAACTTTTAATAAGCTTTCAATTGCAAGATCATAATACTCAACATTCTCTAGATCATCTTTGGAAGGATTTGGGTCTAAATATAAAGAGTCTAAGGTAAAATTAATCTCAACATTTATAATTGTTTTTTGAAAAGCGCTACTACCTTTAGAAAATATTACGTAAATTAAAAAGACAACAAATAAAATTGCTAGCACAACTGAAGTGATGCCATAAAGCTTAAATCGCTTTTCTGCATTATATCTTTTTTTTATACGTTCTTCTTTAGTCATATTTTTCTCTATATTTTTTAACAAATCTTAAAGCGATGTAGTTTAAAATTAACGTTGCAAAGAAAAGAGTTAATCCCAAAGCAAAAGCTGATTGAGTTTTTGGACTATCAAACTCTTGGTCTCCAACCAAAAGCATAACAATCTGTGTTGTAATAGTAGTTGTAGACTCTAAGGGGATTTATTGTTAAATTTGCCGCTAACCCTGCTGCCATTACAACAATCATAGTCTCACCTATAGCTCTTGATACAGCTAACAAAATAGATCCGACTATTCCTGGTAAGGCCGCAGGTATGACAACTCTTTTAATTGTTTCAGACTTTGTTGCCCCAACAGCATAAGAGCCATCTCTTAATGATTGAGGTACAGCATTAATTACATCGTCTGATAACGATGATACATAAGGAATAATCATCACTCCCATAACTAATCCTGCTGCAAGCGCACTTTCAGATGAAACTTCAAGACCAAGCTTTTCACCAAATTCTCTAAAAAAAGGACCTACAGTAAGAGCTGCAAAAAAACCATATACGACAGTTGGAATACCAGCCAATATTTCAATAATAGGTTTTGAAAATTTTCTTAACCTTAATACTTGCGTACTCGGCCATATAAATTCCAGAAAATAATCCTATGGGAACAGCAACAGTCATTGCAATCAAAGCTATGAAAGCCGTACCAGCAAAGAGCGGTACAGAACCAAAAGCATTTTTTAAATCAGCATATTCTTCTGCAGTAATCGCCGATGCATCTCTAACAAAAGCTCTTTGAGGACTCCACGAAGTACCAAATAAAAAATCAAAAATATTTATTGCTGAAAAAAACTTTATACTTTCAAATAACAGAGAAAAAATAATCCCAAGAGTGGTCAGTATTGCAACTAAAGAACAAGCAAAAAGTAATCCAGTTAAAATTTTTTCAACATCATGTCTTGCTTTATTATTTTTTGAAATTCTTTTTATTCCATAAGTAATTGTTAAAATTGCTGTTGATAATAACAAAACTACTTTTGAAGATTGAGCAATTGATAAAAATGATTTGTAATCTTCAGCCCCTTGTTTAATTTCATTTGTAATTTTTCCTGAGAAGTTTCCATTATAAAGAGATACTATTTTTTGATAAATTAGATTTATTTGATCACTCGTATATACATTTAACTCATTTTGACTTAATGTTTGTGAGATTAATCCCTTAATAATTGAAGCCTCAAATATAGACCAAACTAATAAAATTATTAGTGATGGTAACGCACACCATAAGGCCAAATAATATCCATAGTAATTAGGTAATGCATTAATTTTGATTGATTGACTAGTGGTAATTTTTTTAATTCTTGATCTTCCATATATAAATGAAGTGTAACTAAATATTCCAATCAAAATTAAAATTACTAAATTCATTTTAATGGGACACTATGATTTAAATGTTACAGTTTTGTTACAAAGTTAAACTGTAAATTGAAAAATAAAAAAAAGACCAGAAATTAATTCTGGTCTTAATTTTATATAAATTCAATTACTTGATAGATATAGTTTCTAGTTTAAGAGCGGCAGTTCTAATAGCTTTATATTTATCTTTAGCTAAAGGAACCAAACCTATTTCTGCCAAATACCCTCTAGGGCCCATTGCCTTTTTGGAAGTAAAAGCTTTCACAAATTCCTCAATACCTGGAACTACTCCAATATGTGCTTTCTTAACATAAAAAGAATAAAGGTCTAGCAATCGGGTAAGAATAATCTTGAATACCTTCAAGACTTGGTTTTACACCATTGATAGTTGCTGCTTTAATTTTATCTTTGTTAGCCACTAAATAACTATAACCAAAGAAACCGTAAGCATCAGGATTTGAAGCAAGTTTTTGAACTATTAACGTATCGTTCTCTCCAGCTTCAACTGCATAACCGTCTTCTCTCATTTTAGCACATTCTTTTTTAGCTTTTTTTCCGTTAGCTTCAAAAAGAGATTTAGCTGCTTTTGAACAACCTTTACCCATAACTAATGAATTCCAAGCATCTCTAGTTCCAGATGTTGGTGGTGCAATTAGTATTTCAATTTTTTTTGAGGGAAGACTTGAATCAATATCGCTCCATTTTTTATATGGATTAGCAACTAATTTTCCATCTACATCTACTTCATGTGCTAAAGCTCTCCACAATTGTTCTTTAGAAAAATCAATATCAGGAGAGTTAACTGAATGTGCAAAAGAAATACCATCATTACCAACAACTATTTCTATAATTTCAGTAACACCATTTTTTTTACATAATGCTTTTTCTTTAGATTTAATTGCTCTTGATGCATTCGTAATATCGGGGTGGTTTGTACCAACACCAGCACAGAATAATTTCATTCCGCCACCAGTACCTGTGCTTTCAATAACTGGTGTTTTAAATTTTCCAGTTTTACCAAAAGTTTCAGCAACTACAGTTGCATACGGCTATACTGTAGAAGATCCTACTATTTTAATTTGATCTCTAGCCTGAGCATTAAAAGCAAAAATTGCAAATGCTAAAACTGATAATGTTATCTTAATGTGTTTCATTATATTTTTTCCTATTTTAGTTTACAGACTAGAATTAATATTTTTATATTGACGTTTTATTACTAAATTATGAAAGTTTTGTTACAAAAAGTAACTTTTTGGTTGTAATAAATTTTATGATTTAGGGAATTCTATAATGAATTCAGTTCCCTTGCCCTCTTCACTGAAGATTTCCATCCGAGCTTTATGTTGATTTACTATATGTTTTACAATAGCGAGACCTAGTCCAGTGCCTCCAGCTTCTTTACTGCGAGCAGGATCGACTCTAAAAAATCTCTCAGTGATTCGTGGCAAATATTTTTAAGGAATTCCTACACCCTGATCTTTAATGGAAAATAAAAAGATTTTATCTTTATCTGTAAGTGAAATTTTTATAGTAGAATTTTCTTCACTATACTTGCAGGCATTATCAATTAAGTTAGTAAATATTTCAATTAGTCTATTTCTATCACCTAAAATTACCCAATCATTACCTTCAACAATATATTCAATTTTCATTTTTCTTTTTTTGACTAAATCTGAATTAATTTCTAAAACATGGCTAATTATATCGTTTAGATCTACTTTATTATTTGGTCTAATATGTTCTTGTAATTCAATTTTAGATAAAGAAAGCAAGTCACTAACTAAATTTTCCATTCTTGATGTTTGTTTAAGTATTATAGGTAAAAACTTTTTTTGGCTTTCAAAATCATTCGTTGCATGGCCTTCGTTAATTGTTTCCAAACCTAACTTAATTGATTGTAGCGGAGTTCTTAACTCATGAGATACATTTGCAACAAAATCAGATTTAAATCGTTGAGTTTTATAAATTTCTGTCAAATCTTTTAAAAAAATTATTACAGATTGATCTTCACTACAAAGTTTAGAAGGACCAGGAATTATATTTGCTTTATAAAATTCAAAAATTGGTAACTTAATTTCAATATCAACAATTTTAGTTTTTATCAATTATAGCTTGATCTATACTCTCTAAAAGATTTGCATCTCTTAAGATTAAGGAAATATTTTTTCCCTCAATATCATTACCAAATCTAGTTAAGGCACTATTATTTGCACAACAAACATTTTTAGATTTATCTAGAATAATTACTTGATCTATCATTTCATCAAGGAATTTCATTTCTTGAAAACCTGTTTTATCTAATGAACTCATAAAATTTAAACCTGAGAATATATCCCAAAAAGTTTTTTCATAATCTAAGATTACCAAATCCTGAACCATGAGTCTATTTGCTTTAAAATGGCTATTTGAATTGTTTTTTATAATTAGGATGATTGTAAATAGCTTCTTCAAGTTTATTTTTAAACTGTAACTTACTATCTCTCTTAACCATCTTTGCTTTATACGCAGGCTGTTTTCTTGGTGCTGGTGGAAGTACATAGGTTACTTCTTCAGGTTCCGATGGTGCTGTCCATGGATCATAATAAATATTAGCCCTCTTTTTCTTTGGTTCACTATCCATTGGTGGTCCCCATGATGCGCTGTAATTTCTACGATCTGCAGGCTGCGTGGCTGGCTTAAAGTTTTTATTATATGGATCTTCAATATCTGTAATGCCATGCCGAGCCATTGCATCTTTTCTTCTTCGTTCATTAATATTTTGTAGATGCTGAGGATAACGATACCCTGCTCTGTTACTTTGTTTTCTCTTTGCTGCTTTAGCTGTTAAAGCAATTCCAGTATCATTAACTCCTACCTTACCTCTGAAGTTAGCATGTGATGTAGTATCAAATTTGCTGGTGGTGCCTTTAGTATTTTTCTGACTAGTGGAATATGATTTATATAGATCCTTTAATTGATCCTTCCAATCTGCCATTAATTGTCCACACTTTCTGGAAAATGATACTCACGCAGGTTCTTTTCTTGCTGCGATTTAATAATGTTTTGTAATTTAAAAACTTCTTCTCTTTTGTCATTTAAACGAGCAATGAGTTTATCAATATTTGCATCCTTCTTTTTTAACTCTGAATAAAGGTCCTGAATATGATGTGCATTTTTACCATTTATATCTATTAGATTTTCAACCTTTGTTGCCTCTTGTTCGTACATATATTTCAGTTCGTATTTGTTCATTTTTTCTTCTTCGGTTTGTTGTAAATAAGGGAGCAGCAGATAACATAAATAAAATCTTCTACTGGCATTGGATCTTCTTCATTTGGAAACCAGCTATCTCTTAAAGATAAAAGAAGCTGGTTACATCTATTTGTTATCTTAATATTAAAATGGGTTTTCTCCATATTTATTTAAATCCTCTTCGCTGTTGTACCAATCAGCCTTCGCTTTAAGGTAGGGACAATCAGCTAATTTTTTATACTCCTCACTCTCAATAACTCTGATCCCTGCTCCTGCAGGTTTCTTCTTATTTTCTTCAGGATCATTTTTACCTTCTATGTAATTAAGTTTTCTATATTCTTTTGCATTCTCTAAATCTCTGATTTTATCTTCTACAAAATCATCAAGTATCATATTTGAGTAGGCTTCTTGCCATGTTAAAGTTTTCATTCTTTATTCCTTCCATTTGTTATTTTATATCCCACCATAGTATTGCCGTGATGATCAGTGGGTAGGCTTCGTCTATCAATACCTTCAATATTAAAACCTTGATCACGCAGGTAAGATAAAAGCCGATTGATCTCGGAGCTGGCAACTATCCTCTCGCTGCAGCCAAATATAAATTCATTATCTCTGGCCTCTCTGATCTCTGTTATTAAATATCTTTTATCCATAGTTACCTTTTAGTTACCTTTGAGTAACCTTTGAAATCCTGATTATGTTCGGATTTGTAGAATGTTGTTTACCAATAAGCATAGGAATACAGGCTCTTGGAGAGGTTATTTTTTTAAAATCGTAACTTGTGTACGGTTAAGTACGGTTAAGTAAGATTAATTCAGGTTAAGTTTGGCTAAAAATATTCAGATCCTTACATTAAATGAATGAATGAATATGCGAATTTGTACTCATTCATTCAAAACTACTTAGCTTGAATTATTGAATGGTTAATAGTGATGCTCTTTCTCTGTTTTCTTGGTTTGCTGCTTTAAGAAATAATCAGGGTATTCTTTCATAATTTTATTAATTGTTCCTGAAGATATGCCTAATAATTTTCCTAACTCTTCCTGCGTCTTAAAATTACGCAGTGCTTTTTCTGCTTTATTATATTCAGCATTTGTTATTTCTTTTTTTTCTAGTTTTTCTCTGAGTGGATTAGTCTTAGCTCTATGCTCTTTTTGCTCTGTCATTCTTATCTGATAGATTGCTTCTAGCGCTGCTGCATGATCAACTTTTCTATCTGTTGTTCTAGCTTTTTTGCTTGGTCCAATTTCCATTAAAACTATACACTGCTTCATAATCTTCTGTTTCATCTGGTCTTAATCCTCTGGCCTTATCAAACTCAATTTTCATAACCATATCTGGACAGCCTTTTTCTTTAACTGCATTAAGCAATAAAGATACATTGGCATTATCTGTTTTAGATGATGTTCCTCTAGGTCCTCCTCCAGCAACTTTGCCATGATGATCTATTACTATTGAGGTGTAACACTGGCCTCTTAACCTGAGTAGCCATGAATTTATTAGTCTATATTCATCACTATCATTCTCTTTGTAGTTAGATAATGATCTTAAATTATCTAATACTAAGACAGCCTTTTTAGCAGTTAATTTATGCACCTTTTCCAGTACATCTGTTATCAGCTGCTGCCCTATCTCTGATTTAATATCAGGGATTGTTTCGTTTAATTGCTGCGCAAAGTTTACAATTGTAAAATAATTATTCTGTGTTGGTCCCAATCTTTCAATATATTTTTGAGATCTTTCAATAAGATCATAGGGGGGTCCATTTCTCCATCTATATAAACAATCGGCATTTGATCTGGACAAGTATAATCTAGGAATGGTTGGCCTCTACATAAGCTATGAGTTAATCCTAAAACAAACTCTGTCTTACCATTACCTTTAGGACCAGAAATAAAGTTTATGCTGTTCTCTTTAAATAATCTTTCAATAATAAATATTGGTGGTCTAATATCTAATTTCAAATAATCATTTAAGCAGTAGCTGTTTAATGTTTTGGGAGCTTTAACTTCTTCTTTTTTTTCAATTAAATCTTTTACTATCTGTCTAAATTGATGCTTCGCTGCATCCTCAATAGCAACAGGATGATTTTTAGAAAATATATTAGATGCTTTTTTAGATTTATATATGCCTCTTATGCATGTTTCAGATTCATTAAATCTATCTTTACGATCAATAATCTCTAGCCATTTATTTATTATTTTTATTGATTGTTCTTCAGTTAAACCTGCACCATAAAATTCGCCTACCACTGCAAGCAGGAAATTATTAATAGCATTTTCTTTAGGACCTATAATAGTTAATGCAGCTAAAATATTTTGATACCTAAATAGCTTTATAAATTTCTTATATTCAATTTTTGTTATTGGAAATTTTGATACTTCAGCTCTGGCTTTTTTTATCAAGTGGTCCATAGAATATGCTGTAAGTTCCAGCAGCTCTTATTTCATTTAACATAGATCCATTAAATTCTACTTGGATCGTACCAGCAGCATCTTCAGGTATCTCTGTTATTTCATATAACGCATGACCTGCAGCTCCTCTTCCGAATGTTAGTGTGGATGGTATAATTCTAATTATTTCTACTGCCTGCTCTACTGGCATTTGTTTAAAGAAATCAAAATCCATTTCTCTATATCTGTGTGAATTTCTTATGATTATTTGATGGCCGTTAATCTTTTGGCCTTTATATTTTTCTTTGTTTTTCCAATATCTAACTCTCTTATAATCCTGCTTCTCTTCGTTGAAATCAGGTTCAGTTATAGCAAGATCAAGTTCGCTATTACTCGCTAACTCTGATATAAACTTTTCATCATCCAGATATCCAGTGTGCGCCTCCATCAATTACCTCGCCTGACTTTGCGTTAGGTTTTTATGTAAGGTTTCTACAATTAAATCAGCAGGATAAAATATTCTCCCACCCAATTTTGCATATGGAAATAAAGATCTAGCTTTAGATCTCTGCTTTCTTATTGCACCTTCTGTAACATGCAGCAGCTCAGCTAATTGTTTTGAAGATAAAAGTTTGCAGTTTTTATTCATAAACTCCTGCAACTCTTGATCAGATAACTGATTGCTTCTTATTTTAGTTTTCATATATGGACCTCTTTCATTTGGTTTAGACATGAGGTGGAAGTTAAATTGATTGTGTAATTAAGTGAAATCCTGAGTGAAATAGGATTGAAGCTGGCTCATGCATGATTATTCAGCCCTGCAGCTGAAGGCGCCACAAGCCAGCAATGTTCAGAGTGGAATCTAAACATTAACTGCTTACAATAATTTAATGATTATTTTAAATCCTAATTTATTTCAGATTCTTTTTTCTTATTCTTTCAAGTGCTTCTAGCTTTTGTTTTTCTTTGTATGCACCAGTATTTTTTCTGGCTAATCCAAAATGATCTTTAAAAAAGGTCATGTGGTCTTGGAATGTAGATATAGTTCTTGGAGGAGCATATTGTGTTTCTAAAATAAAATCAGCTAATGGCCCTTTTTTACCTTCTTGGTAATCATTAAAGAGTTTTACTGCACCACCTTTTATTTTTGTTGCATCAATCAAATCTAATACTGCATCCTCACACTCGTAACAGATTTTCATCTCATCATAGTTATCCATTACAAATTTTACTGAAGCATATGCAACACCAGCAGGACCTAATGCAGCTGCATGAATAGACATAAATTTTTCTAGTTCATTCCAATCTTTAACTTTAGCAGCTTCTAAATATGGATTTTTTATAAATCCAATATCAAAGTTTTTTAATCCTCTTCGCTGCTTCTTTGAAGCTGATGATTTTATTATCTTCTTCTTCTTCTTTTTTATTATTGGCATCTTGTTTGTTCCACTCCTTCTTTAGTTTATCTTCTATTAATATCCATTCAACCTGATTATTATTCTTGATCATTGCCTGCCTTTTTAAGATCAATTACATTAGCAGCAGGTTTGTAGATGCTATGTTTGGTCTTTAGATCTTCTTGCTTTTCGTTGTAGTAATGATTTTTTGTTACTTCCATAGAGCTATGACGCATTCTAAATGATGCAGCTTCCAGCCCCTTATCTCTTCCATAGTATGTAACAAATGTTTTTCGTAAGTGTTTTAATGTTAGATGGTTAGTATATTTGTACACCTTCCTCTTACCTTTGCCTCTTACATATTCTCTAGTTGTCAGGCCCATCTTAAAATGGAAATTTCTTAACTTAACTCTGTAACTATTTTCGTTAATATGTTTTGTAGGATCTGTTGGTCTAGGAAACACCCACTTACTACCCACTGCAAATGATGCATTACTATTTTCTTCCGAAACTAAATTCTGCAGCTTCTGGAACATGGTAATCATCTCATCTGTTAGTTCTACTTCAGCTGGTTCTCTGTTCTTAGTATCTTTAAAAATAAAGTTTTAGATCTAAAATCAATCCAGCCAGTGCATTCTTTTTCGTCAGTTTATTAATGGGCTTCTTCCATAACAAACCATAGTGATCTTCAATTCTTTTCGCCTTCCTCCATTAATGATCTGTAAAAGGTCAAAAATGGATCGCCATTGCTGCTCTTCAGTATATTTTATTATGTTTGTTACTTTCTCATAATCATCTATGAATTTTTGTCTTTTGTTTCTTGATATTTTGCAATCTTAAACATGGGTTTACACCTTTAAACATAGGTTTTAATTTCAAACTATCCCACTCAAAAACAATTGATAAAGCAGCTAATGCTTTGTTAGCAGCAGTAGGCCTATGTTCCAGCTTTTGATGCCAGATCTGAACATCACTTCTTGATATATCCTTCAGCAATATTTTAGGCAGTGATTTTTTATAGTAGTTATTTTCAGCTAATTTATAGGAATTGTTTAAAGTATCTAACAGCTCCTGCTTCTCTGTTTTACCCAGTACATAACACTCTAATAACTGCTTATAATGGTCAGTAGTTTTATCCTTATATTTGAGCTTTGCTCCTTTAGCTTTTATTCTATATCCACCAGCTCCATTGCTAATGTAATCCTTAACTAAAGTTTCAATTGTTTGACCACCAGATGTTTCGTTTAATTTTTTCCATTCTGGTAATTTAATATTTATTAATCTCTTAACTACATCTAATGGCTTCTGACCATACCTGCATATATATCTCCTACGGCCAGAGGTCTTTTGCTTACCATCTGGACCAGTAGCTTTAACACCCCAGCTCGCATAATAAGATTTAGTTAATGATGGTTTAGGCTGCACATGCAAACTTAGACCTTCACACGACAGGTCAAAAAACTGCTGCACCTTATCTGTGTGTTTTATTGATTCAAGTTTAGCTTTTGTAAACTTTATTGACTTCGTAATTTTCATAAATTCCACTCCATGTTTTGATTGTTTTAATGAAGTTAAATGAGCTTATGAAATCCTGATTGAGATCAGATCCCCATGACGATAGCCATGACGATAGATTTGGCACAAATGGACCACAACCTTGAACAAACCTGCGAGCTGCAACAGCAGCGAGCATAAGTGCTGATCTTTTTATGCATTGATTTATTTGAGCTTTTGCAATAAATATCTGGGACAACATAGGATGCCCTTGTAGCTCAGCTGGTAGAGCAATTGATTTGTAATCAATAGGTTTCACACACAACGCATTTAACATCAAGTAAACCCTAACATATTTAACCTTAAAAGAATCTTTTTCATGCCGATCACATGACGATAGATTGGTTTAAATGAATCAAAAACCTTGTTTGATAGTCGCAGATGCTGCGCATCTGCTCCTGCTTCGCTTCTAGTTTTATTTAAAACA
>UEXL01000477.1_pt1 | contig 19122 bp, 23 predicted proteins | sample 1796671 | NCBI WGS metagenome assembly UEXL01 (sample SAMEA4772471, study PRJEB27181) | metagenome | reverse complement strand
GAAGAGGCCTGTTTCACCTTTATAACCGGTTGATGTCCCTGGGTGGGCGGCTGCTGGTTACCGCCAATGCGTCTCCCGGCGCCATGGGCCTGATGCTGCCAGACCTGGCCACGCGCCTGGCGGCGGGGCCGGTTTACCGGCTGATGTCACTGGAGGACGAAGATTTACAGGCGCTGCTGCAGGAAAGGGCCAAGGCGCGAGGGTTGCGGCTGGAACCGGAAGTGGCCCATTACATTGTCTTGCGCAGTGAGCGTTCCGCTGGTGCCTTGATGGAGTTATTGAGCGATCTGGACCGTCTGGCCCTGGCGCAACAACGCTCTGTCACGATTCCCTTTGTCAAGGATGCGCTGGGGTGGTAAAAAAGGGCGCTTAACGAATAAATAACAGTTCGATACCTAAATTGGCGATATGTTTCGCTTTATTACATTGGGTTGCACGCTCGTGACTCGTTCGGCAGACGACACGATGCAGATATTTGTGTACCCGAAAGCGCAAGATCCACATTAGAACAATAACGCCAGGCAAAAAGCCTGCAGGAGAACAAAATGCGCCACTTTGGGCTACAGCAGTGCCTTGCTGGTTGCGCCTTGGTTTTTGCGGCCACCTCCCATGCGACCGTTTATCAAATCACTAACACTGCTGATGCAGCGGTTACGGTTGTGGCCGTGGATGGCGATGGCACCGACGGCGTTTGGGATAAACCTACCCACTGGGACGTGACGACTAGCAACGCCGGTGGTACCTGCACGTTGCGAGAAGCCCTTTATGCCAGCAATTACCGTATTGCCGTGGGGGCCTGTGAGGCTGGTGGCGCCAGCGACACCATTGAACTCCAGGAAGGCAAGGTTTATACGCTGACCGAGGGTGAACTGCCCATCGGCAATGGCGAGCAAATCAAGTTCACCGAAGACACGTCGGTGGATCCGCCCAAGACTACGGCCGATATCGAGCCCCAGTCCAACCAGGTCAAATTCGACCTGATTCTCGATGCTTTCGAAGAGCCGGAAGGCAAAACTCTGCCGGTAATTACTGCAGCCGGTAATTCCCGTTTGATTCATGTCTATGATGGCGGCGCTATGTCGCTGACCAATCTGGAGCTGACCGATGGCAATGCCGGTGCGGACAACGGCGGGCTGATCTATGCCATGGGCCCGGTCATCATTGCGTCGAATGTGTCCATGAATCAGGGCATGGCAACGAACGGTGGAGCCATGTACCTGGAGGAAGGATCCGGCGTTGCCTTTAGCGCCGGGGGCGTTTTGAAAATAATGTGGCCACCGGTGTGGGTTCTGTAATTGCCTCCTCGGATACCTTCAATGGCTCGATTATTGGCTACGATTTTTATATGGCCGATAACGAAGCCGGGGTCGGCGCTGTCGATGCCGGCACCATTCACCTGAACGGGGACCCGGATGCCACGGTGACTTTGGAATTGGCCAACGGCATGGTGGTCAATAACACCGGTGGTGTGCTTAACGTGGTTTCCACGGATCATGTGGCTATCTTGGCCAACATGACAATTGCCTTTAATGACGGGGTCGCCCTGACGTTGGCGCAAACCCAGTTTGATGACCCTGCCGATGCGGTTAGCCGCGATATCATTCTGCACACTGTGATGGTGGGCAACAGCGTCGGGGGTATTGCTGCCGCGTGTGCCGGCCCTGTGCTGGACGGCACGGCCAGCCCGGCAGACGCGGCAGCGCGCCTGTTGTTCACTATTACCGACGATGTTAATTGCCCGGATCCGGAAGAGCAGACCCTGGGCACGCCGGTAACCAATAACCCCAACACCGCACAAGCCGATGTGTTTCTTGGTAAGGATCGTGATGCCTGCACGGGCACCGGTGCGGGTGCCTGTGAGCTGATGACCGCTGAAGAAATCGGCGGGCCTTATCCGGGCTTGCTGCCCAACCCGACGCCCGCCGCGTTGATGGGTGACCCCATGGCGCCCAGCCTGTTTGATCGTGCCAGCCCGGAGACGGCGACGGTGGATCAATGTGAATCCACGGATAATCGGGGTAATTCTCGCGGTGGCCCGGGCGGCCGTTGTGATGTGGTTGCGGTGGAATTCCTGCGAGCCCAGGCGCAACCGGATGAGATCGATCTGATCAGTGGTCAGTCAGTGTTAGGTGATGTATTGGAAAACGACCGCAATGATACGGAGGTGGATTGCGGGTTGTTGGAAGACGTGGTGGTGAGCGACGGGGTGTGTAATGTCGGCGAGACGGCGTGTATTGCAGACGCCATTCAGGACCGTTGCTTGGTGGTGGTTGCCCAGCCAGATCGAGGGAGTGCCCGTGTGGAGATTGATGCGCAGGGTTACCCTCGCATTCGTTATACCCCGGAATCGTCTTTCCATGGGGTCGACCAGCTACGTTATGAGGTCGACAAGGACGCCTTTTTTGGTGGCACGGACCTGGGGCAGAACCAGAGCGAAATTACCAACCTGGTGGCTGAACCCGCCAGTGGATTAACCGAGAAAAAAAGCATTGGTGCCCAAGGCGGCGTGATGCTGGTTATTCTCGCTCTGGCAGGGCTGATACGTCGCTATCGATTGTCTGCCAAAGGGATGCTGGCGCTGGTGTTTGCCTTGTTCAGTGGCCCTGCGCTGGCGGTGGATATTGAGGTTAACTCTCTTGCCGATCAATTTCCGCCCATCACCAATGATGGTAAATGTACGTTACGCGAAGCGCTGGAAAATGCCGGCGGGTCGGGCAGCCCGGACTGCGCCTATGGCGGGAACTCGTCTGACCGGATTCTTATCCCCGCTGGCGAGATTAACTTGGCGACAACCCTGATTGTTGAGGGTGGCAGTGTCGAGTTGGTGGGTAAAGGTGTGCGCGATGAAGACCCTGCTGATGACGAAGAGACGCAGACACGCATTATCGGCAATGGCACGGAACGTTTGTTCGAAGTAGAACCGCCGAATCTGAGCTCCGGCCATCCCGGTGTCACGTTCCGCTATTTGACCCTGGAAAACGGGGTGGCCACAGGCAGCGGTGATACCGGTAGTGGCGCGGTGATTACCACCGGTGGCTCGGTGATTTTCGATCGTGTGGTGATTACCAATAACCATGCCGATGCCTCAGCCGGGGTGGCCTTTGTGCGCTCCAATGCGGGTAATGAAAAACTGGTGACCTTCAATCGCGCCTATGTGCATAACAACACTGCTGGTGTGGCTGGCGGTGTGGTCTCGACCACCACTCAGAACAATGACAGCGTCAAGGTGGTAATGGTCGACAGCACCTTTGAGGGCAATACCAGTGTCACCAAAGGGGGCGTGCTGGATGCCAATATCAATGCCGGTTCCGTGACGGTTTCCAACAGCACCTTTGTCGATAATATGTCGGCCCAGGGCGCGGCGCTGGATCTGTCCAACATCGTGGTGGGCGCCACGATCATGAACAGTACCTTCATGAATAATGCTGGCGGTGGCTTAGGGGTTGATCTTGGTGATGCCCCTTCGGGACATCCAGATGGCCAACAGCATTTATTTCGACAGTGGGGCAGCGTGCACCAGCGGTACCACCGTCTTGCATGAAAGCCACTACAACGCCTTTTCCGATGCGGCCTGTGGGGCAACAACGGAAAGCAATAATCAGCCGTCGCTGGGTAGTGCCGATTTGGACGCTGCAGTGAGCGGCGAAGATGGGGTGGCGGATGATTATACGCCACCGTTCCTGTCCATGAGCGACCCTGAGAACGATGCGATCTTGGTGGACAAGGGGAATGATGAAGCCTTGGTTAGCGGGACCGGCACCCCTTTACGTTGCCGCGCCACGGATTTGCGCGGTATTTCCCGGACGTCCGGTGGCCGCTGTGACCTGGGGGCTTTCGAGTACCAGAAAATCACTGCCGGTGATGACGAAGCCAGTAACCAGAATCGCCCGGGTCGTCAGGTGGCCGTGGATATTCTGGATAATGATCTTGCCAGCGATGGGGCTGAGATTGTCTACCTGGATGACGTGGACCCCTCCCTGTTTTTGGATAATGTTTTCACCTTTGAACATGCGGAACCGAATGGCGCGGACCCAGTGGAATATGTCGGTACCGGTGATCCCTATCAGCAAGATATGAGTGAACGCACACGTTTTGAATTGAGTAACCCAGCCAATCCGGATGCGGACGGCGCGGTCATCGAGTTCGTCTGGCTTTACTATAACCCGGATAGGGACGGTTATGATTTGCGCTGTGGCGAGCCCATTTCCCAGAAAGTCATTGATGCCAACCCAGACCTGTTCGAAGACGGGGATGTGGCCGATGAATGTGTAGTGCTCTTTACGCCACCGACCAAAGCGGGCTTTGAGACCAATGTGTGTCAAAGTACCGACGATAACCCGCTGAAAATGGCCTTCCTCTATACCTTCACAGACAGCAATAATGTATCCGTCAATGCGACTGATGCGGCGACAGTGGTGATGACCATCAACGACAAGGCGCCGACCCTGGACAACCAGTCGAAAATGAACGAGCCGGGCGCAACGGTGAGGTTCAACCTGACCGCATCAGATCCGGATGACCTGGACGCGGAAATTGATTGGAGCAATTACGATATTTCTGTCAGTCAGGCACCGAGCTTCGCGAAGAAAGATGAAAACGGCAATGTGGTGGGCGCCGGTTTGTTTATCGACAATGACAACGGCACCGTTACCTATATTCCGCAGAGCAATTACAACACCTTCAAGGATGTGTTCACCCTGACGGTTGAAGACACCAACTGCGGTAGATTGTCCCGACAAACCACATTTACGGTGTCTTACCCCAACGATGAAACCTCTGCCGGGTCAGGTGGCAGTATTGGTTGGGCAATGCTGGGCGGCTTAATCCTTTTGCTGCGTCGTCGAGTGGCGGCGTAGTACCCGGCGCAGGGTTTCCCACACCACAGCCCCAAACAGCATGCTGAACATCAGCAATACAAGCTTGGGAATGTCCACCAGTGTCCAGAACAAGATATCGATGCTGGTGGGTTCCAGGTTCTGGAAAACGATAATGATGGCCAGAATCGCCAGTAGAATCTGCAACGCTCCCATGGGATGAGTCATCAACCAGTGCCCGGATTTGCGGCCGCCACGGGCCACCAGTGAAGGTTTCTTGGCGTTTTTTTCATCCATGTTTTATCTCCTTGCTTTCTCACGACTCTAGTCTAACTCGTGCTTGTCTCGCTACCTCCCTATACTCTGGCTATTCGTGAAAGGAGAGGTGAATGGATATCAGTGCCGGTTGGGATCTTGTGGTGATTGGTAGTGGCCCTGCGGGTGAAGCGGCGGCGATGCAGGCGGCCAAGAAAGATCTGAAGGTGGCGATCGTCGAGGATCAATCGACGTTAGGCGGGAACTGCACCCACTGGGGCACGATCCTCCAAGGCGTTGCGGCATCAGGTACGCCAGGTGATTCGCACCCAGCGGAACCCCTTGCTACGCGGCATCATCAAGCCACGCGAAATCCGCTGGCAGGACCTGATTGCCCGAACCCGGGAAGTGATCGACTCCCAGGTGCAGGTGCGAACGGACTTCTATGTCCGTAACCGGGTCACCGTGTTTACCGGGCGCGGTGAGATTCTGTCGCCGCAAGAAGTGCGGGTCGATGACCATGCAGGCCGCCAGCACTTGCTGAAAACCCGCAATATTCTGGTCGCCACGGGGTCACGCCCCTACCATCCGGATGATGTGGACTTCTCGCATCCGCGCATCTACGACTCGGATACCATTCTGACCATGGATCATACGCCGCGGCATATCCTTATCTATGGTGCCGGGGTCATCGGCTCGGAGTATGCCTGCATCTTCACCGGGCTGGGCATTCGGGTAGATCTGGTGAACTCCCGTGAGCATTTGCTGGATTTTCTGGATACGGAAATTTCCGATGCCCTCAGCTATCACCTGCGTGAGCAGGGCTGCACCATTCGCCAGGGTGAACACTACAAACGGGTGACGGCGGATGAAGAGGGCGTAACCCTGGAATTGGAATCCGGCAAGAAACTGCGCGCGGATGCCTTGTTGTGGTGTAACGGCCGTTCCGGGAATACCCAGAATATTGGCCTGGAGAATGTGGGCGTTGAAGCCAACAGCCGTGGGCAGCTCAAGGTCAATGAGCGCTATCAGACTGAGATGGACACTCTCTATGCCGTCGGTGATGTGGTGGGCTGGCCATCACTGGCCAGTGCCTCCTACGATCAGGGGCGCTTTTGTGCGGCCGCTATTGCGGGTGATGAGGTACGCCAGGTCACGGATGTGCCCACGGGCATTTACACCATTCCTGGTATCAGTAGCGTTGGGCGTACCGAACAGGAGTTACCGAAGCCAAGGTGCCGTATGATGTGGGCCAGGCTTTCTTCAAGAATCTGGCCCGGGCCCAAATTACCGGCGAGCGGGTGGGTATGCTGAAAATCCTGTTTCATCGCGAAACGTTGGCGGTGCTGGGTATCCACTGTTTCGGCTACCAGGCCATGGAAATCGTCCATGTGGGCCAGGCGATCATGCGCCAACCGGGTGAAAACAACACGCTGGAGTACTTTATTGATACCACCTTCAACTATCCGACCATGGCAGAGGCCTATCGGGTGGCGGCGATCAATGGGCTGAACCGGATCAAGCGATAAAGAGAAGTGAAAGTTCAAGGATGAGAGTTGAAAAGTGCGAGGGTTTCCCGGTTTTACCGGCAGGCACCTTGTCCACGACTGCTTGAGCAAAAAGAACTAAATAGTACAGCTTTTTAGCCAGCAGCACGGTCAGGCGGGTTTCATTTGAGGCCCCTACAATTTCCGCGCTTTTCAACTTTGAAGGTTAAACTATCTCTGGTGTTTCCCGCTTCAATAAAGAACTCCCGGTTGCGTTGGCGGGCCTGGCCGTTCTTGCGGACCAGTACTTGGGTGGCGCCGCTGCCGCCGCGATTGGCCGGTGTGCTGTGAAAGGCCAGCACCAGGTAGCTTTCTTCCAGCCAGTGCATGACATAACTTTTCAGAAAACCGGGGCGTTCGCTGTGTAGTCCCTTGCCGTGGCTGATCAGGACGGTGCGCATGCCATTATTGTGGGCATTCTCCAGAAACTGCTGTACCAGGTTGCGGGCATCCATCAGGCGAACCCGGTGCAAGTCCAGCACATCCTGGGCTTCATACTTGCCCAGCCGTAATTTGCGGTACACACCTTCCTGCACGCCATCTTTTTAGTCCGACGATATCCAGTGGCCCGACTGGCGGCACCTGTTCAGGGACCGTCAGCGGATTGTTGTCTTTGCGGTCGTCCACGGCGGCGGCACGGCGTAATTGTTCACGGATAGAGGTTCACGACGGGGCGCGCGTTCCTGGACCCGGTTGTCCGGCTTTATCGGCGTCACATCCGCCATTTCCTGGCGAAACAGATCATCGTCGGAGGCCATGGAACTGCTCCACAAAATTCATCGTATCTGACTTGCATGGTACACAAAGCCGGCGGAGACTGGGAGTAACAGACTCCCTGAGAAGGAGGGATGTGATGGAACGACGACGATTCAGCCGGCCCAGGCTCCGCGTTAATGTGCGAGTGTGTGCCGATCAGCGGCCATTGGCCATATCCTGAATATTACGGACCAGGGTGTTTGCCTGGCGGGTAAAGGCGTACCACCACAAACCTTGCAAGAGATGGTGTTGAAGTTGCCTTTCAATCTGTCCGGGCAGCGCGAGTTGCATGTGAATGCGGAGCCGCTATGGCACCGCTATCTGGATAATGGCCATTGGCGAGGCGGGTTTCGTCTTGCGACGGATGAGGAGACGGCAACCATGCTGTCTACGCTGGTAAGCCGTTACGGGGATTAGCGGGAGCGGGTGAGCAGTGATTGCCCACGAGGCGAACGGTTGCTGCAAGGGCGACAAGCCATAGCAGCAACCGGGCCCCATTTATTCTGTCGCCCTTAAGAGGTCTAAATTCTCAAGTGGTCCAGAAGGAGACGTAATCAGTAGGCCTGTGGACGTTGGCGGTCCCGGCTTTCCTCTCCTCCCTCATCATCATGTCTGTGACGCTTGGCGTCTCGCTTGCGGCGCTCACGTTCTGCACGCTTGTGTTCTTCTTCCCACTCATTCGGGTCGTAGTCATCAAATTGGCGACGACTCATGGTGCCACTCTCTTTCCAACGTTAAAGGATGCTTGCCGTTTTGCAGGCCAGCCCCGTAGGTAATGCTACGAACGCGGCCTGACATTGGGATATATAGCACTAAAAAGTGGGGGGTAGAAGGGAAAAGGGGCACCATTTATCGGTGCCCCGACATCATTGGGCGATGGCGCGGGAATCAGCCGCCGTAAGTCTGATCCAGATAGTCGAGAATGGCCTCGGATTCGAACAGTTCCTTGCCGGTATTCGGGTCTACCAAGTAGGGCACCGCGATTCTGCCGGCCCGTGCCATCAGATCCACCCGGTTGCGCTGGCTGGGGGCATAGTCCATATCGAGGCGTTTGCGCATGACCGGCAGCACCCAGTCCTGCCATTGATCGCGGCCGCACTGGCGTAGCAGGTAGGGCAGCTGCAGCTCGGTCAATCGTTCACGGACCAGGCGGGCAAAGGGGCTGGCTTCGAGGAATACAGCTCCAGCGGTTTCTTCGGCGCCTGGCTGTCCAGGCAGCGGATGCCGTGGCTGCCACGGGGGCAGAAGCGGCCACTGCGGCGGCGGTGCGCAGGCGCATTGCCAGCTTTCGGGGCAGGGCGGCCGCCATATTGCTGGTAGAGATAATCGATGATGGCCGCGGATTCATACAGGGCTTCGCCGGTATTGGGGTCCATCAGATAGGGGAATTGCTGTTTTCCGCCCAGTCGTTCCACCAGCGGGCGGTAACGGTCGCCCCCTTGGGGCAGGGAAGACCATTGCATCCAGGTCCAGATCGGAGCTTCGCGAACCAGGCTGCAGAAAGGGCAGCCTTCCATGTCATACAGTTCCAGTGGTTGCTGCGGACGGTTGCTATGGCCCTTGCTGGCTATACCGCGACCCTGTTGCAGCGTGGAAGACAGCAGTGAACGGAAAACTTCTGTGCTGTGTGACATAGCGGATACTCCTTATGCGAATTGCCGCGACCTTACCATGGGCAAGTCACCGTTCATTGGCCGCAATGACATGCGTTTTTCAATGGATTGCAGCCTTGCCCGTTCCGCTCACGGCTCCTGTTAACTCATGTCATTGAGACATTGGGGTGGCTGGGGCACTCTTGCCACCCTATACCGGGCAACCAAGCCCTTCATAACCCGTCAGCCCAATGCTGATACATGCCTGAGGCAAGAGGAAGGTTCCATGACCGAAGCCTATATCTATGATGCCATCCGTACTCCCCGTGGTCGGGGTAAGAAAGATGGCTCTTTGCATACGGTTAAGCCGCTGGATCTCGTAGTAGGCCTGATCGACGAAGTAAAAGACCGTTTCCCGAATATGGATACCAACCGCATTGATGATGTGCTGTTGGGTGTGGTGACCCCGGTCGGTGACCAGGGTGCCTGTATCGCCAAGACAGCGGCCCTGGCAGCAGGTCTGCCGGATACTGTGGCGGGTTATCAGCTGAACCGTTTCTGCGCTTCCGGCCTGGAAGCGGTGAACACCGGTGCCCAGAAAGTGGCCTCCGGTTGGGATGACCTGATTCTCGCCGGTGGTGTGGAATCCATGAGCCGTATTCCCATGGGCTCTGACGGTGGTGCCTGGGCAATGGACCCGATCACCAACTATGAGACTGGCTTTGTTCCCCAGGGGATTGGCGCCGATCTGATCGCCACTATCGAAGGCTGGAGCCGCCGTGATGTGGACGAGTTCGCTGCTGAATCCCAGTCCCGTGCTGCCAGCGCCTGGGAAAAGGGCTATTTCGAAAAATCCGTGGTGCCGGTGAAAGACCTCAACGGCATGACGGTACTGGACCGCGACGAGCACGTTCGCGCGGGTACCACGGCCGATGCGCTGGCCGGCCTGAACCCGTCTTTCGCCATGATGGGCGAAATGGGCGGTTTTGATGCGGTTGCTCTGCAGAAGTACCACTGGCTGGAAAAGATTAACCACGTTCACCACGCGGGTAACTCCTCCGGCATCGTAGACGGTGCTTCCCTGGTGGTGCTTGGCAACGAGAAAGTGGGCAAGGATTACGGCATGAAGGCCCGTGGCCGGATTGTCTGCACGGCGATCAGTGGTGCCGATCCCACCATCATGCTGACGGGCCCGGGCCCGGCTGCCAAGAAGGCGCTGGCAAAAGCCGGCCTGAAAGCTAGCGACATTGATCTGTGGGAAATCAACGAAGCCTTTGCGGCGGTGGCCATGCGCTTTATGAAAGACATGGGTATTACCCCGGACATCACCAACGTCAATGGCGGTTCCATCGCCATGGGCCACCCGCTGGGTGCCACCGGTGCCATGATTCTGGGCACCGCACTGGATGAACTCGAGCGCCGCGACAAGAAGTTCGCATTGTGCACCTTGTGTGTGGGCGGTGGCATGGGTATCGCCACCATCATCGAGCGTCTGTAAGCCGCGTCGAACGATTTCGGAGTAAAGATATGAGTGAACAAACTGCAATTCGTTGGGAAAAAGACGCGGACAATATCGTCGTTCTGACCATGGATGATCCCAACCAGTCCGCCAACACCATGAACGAGCTGTACGGCAAGTCCATGGCGGCGGCGGTCGAGCGTCTGGAAAAAGAAAAAGACGAGATTGCCGGGGTGATCATTACCTCTGCCAAGAAAACTTTTTGCCGGCGGTGACCTGCGTGATCTGCTGAAGGCGCGCAAGGAAGATGGTCCGCAATTTCTGGCCGGTGTGACCGAGATCAAGGGTCAGCTGCGGGTCCTGGAAACACTGGGCAAGCCGGTGGTGGCTGCCATGAATGGCACGGCCCTGGGTGGCGGCCTGGAAATCGCACTGGCCTGTCATCATCGCGTTGCCATCAATGACAAATCCGCCCAGTTCGGTCTGCCGGAAGTGACTCTGGGCCTGTTGCCCGGCGGCGGCGGCGTGACCCGTATCGTGCGCATGCTGGGTATCCAGGATGGTTTGATGAAGGTGCTGATGCAGGGTCAGCGCATGAAAGCGGACAAGGCGCAGAAAACCGGTCTGATCGACGAACTGGTTGAAGACCGCGACGCGATGATGGCCAAGGCCCGTGAATGGATCAAGGCGAACCCGAAAGCCCAGCAACCCTGGGACCAGAAGGGTTACAAGATTCCGGGCGGTGACCCGAAGAACCCGAAATTTGCCGCTAACCTGCCAGCCTTCCCGGCTAACCTGAAGAAGCAGCTCAAGGGCGCTAACTATCCGGCTCCGCTGGCGATCATGTCGGCAGCTATCGAAGGGGCTGCGGTGGATTTCGATAACGCCTCGCTTATCGAAGGCCGTTATTTCGTGTCACTGGTAACCAGCCAGGTTGCCAAGAACATGATCACCGCCTTTTCTTCAACCTGCAGGCTATCAACGGTGGTGCCAGCCGTCCCGATGGCATTGAAAATTTCGCGCCGAGAAAGTGGGTGTGCTGGGTGCCGGCATGATGGGCGCTGGCGTGGCCTATGTAACAGCCCGTTCCGGATCGCAGGTGGTGCTGAAGGATATTTCTGCCGAGAACGCCGATAAGGGTAAAGATTACTCCCGTAAGCTTCTCGACAAGGAAATCTCCAAGGGCAAGATGACCGAGGAGAAGAAAGAGGAAATCCTCAGCCGCATTACCGCCACTGCCGATGCGAAAGATCTGGAAGGCGTAGACTTCGTGATTGAAGCCGTGTTTGAAAACACCGAGCTGAAGCACAAGGTGTTCCAGGAAATCGAAGACGTGGTTAACCCGGACGCGGTATTGGGTTCCAATACTTCTTCCTTGCCGATTACCGGCCTGGCCAAAGGCGTGAAGAAAAGGATAACTTTATCGGTATCCATTTCTTCAGCCCGGTGGACAAAATGCCGTTGGTGGAAATCATCTGTGGCAAGGACACCTGTCCGGAAGCGTTGGCCAGGACCTACGATTACTGTCTGCAGATCAAGAAGACCCCGATCGTGGTCAACGACGCCCGTGGTTTCTTCACCACCCGCGTGATCGGCACCTTCGCCAATGAAGGGATTGCCATGCTGGGCGAAGGCGTGAATGCCCAGTCCATCGAACAGGCGGCCATGCAGGCGGGTTACCCGGTGGGTACCTTGAACCTGATCGACGAGATCAACATGGAAACCGCACTGAAAATTGGTAAAGCGGCCCGTGATGATGCCAAGCGTGAAGGCCGAGCCGCCGGCGGAGCACCCGGCTGAAGTGGTCATGAAGAAGATGGTCGAAGAGCTGGATCGCCCGGGCAAACTGCAGGGTAAAGGTTTCTACGAGTATCCGGAAAAGGGCAAGAAGCACCTGTGGTCCGGCCTGGCCGATGCCTTCGGTGGCAGCAAGGATATGCCGTTCGAAGACATCAAGGAACGGATGATGTTCATTGAGTCCCTCGAAGCGGTGAAGTGCTTTGATGAAGGCGTGATGGACTCAGTGGCGGATGCCAACATTGGTTCTATCTTCGGTATTGGCTTCCCGGCCTGGACCGGTGGCGTGATGCAGTACATCAACCAGTACGAAGGCGGTTTGCGTGGTTTTGTTGCACGCGCCCAGAGCTGGCCAAGCTTTACGGTGAGCGCTTCAACCCGCCGGCCTCGTTGGTGGAAAAAGCGGAAAAAGGCGAAATCTACAAGTAACCCTTGAGATGACGCACCAAAAAAGCCCGGCTTACCCAGCCGGGCTTTTTTGTGGGTGTCCGGGGGAGGCTCGCTGTTTGATGCGTAAAGCATAGGGCCTGAGGCATCGAGCCTAAAATTCTGGATAAATTGTTATCGCGGTCCAGCCGAGAAATGCGGATTACAGACCTCTTGCCAAAGGTGCTCGTCCGGGTTGGCTGCCATTGAGTTCGAAGAAGGCCACTGGAGCATTGTCGGTCATGGGGCGTTTAGGCATGCCCAGCGCGGGTTCATAGAAGGTAATTGTCCGCGTCAGACCACGAACTCCCAAGGTGATCATGCGGATACGTGGATCCATGAACGCTCCGCAAGGAGCTGCTAACAAGGTAGGGATCAGTGGTGACTGGCTTGAGGCCGGGTCAGCCAGCGGCGGGGGAGATGTGGGGGTTGTTGTTGGTGACAAGCCTGCTGTTCAGCCAGGCGCGTAATTCGCTGGGGCGCAAGGGTTTGGGCATCAGAGTGTCGCCGCCAGCATCCAGGCACTGCTGGAAGCAAGCCTCACTGCTATTGCCGGAAATAAACAGGATCGGGATGTGAGCGTTGCCGTTACGCACGTCTCTGGCCACGGTGAACCCATCCAGAATGGGCAGTTCCACATCCAGGATCAGCAGATCGATGTCCCGTTGATGGTACAGACGCAGGGCCTCACCGTCTGCGGCCAGCACATACTGGTGGCCTAGCTCTTCGATGATGCGGCAGATGATCAGGCTGACAGCCTTGTTGTCTTCAACGACGAGAACATTCATTAGTGATTTTTATCGTAGACAGCGCGGGATAACAAGGGTGAAATCAGTGTGAAGAGCGGTTTTTCCGGCCAGAATCATGTTGCAACGGTTTTGAAGCGGTAGACAGTATGTTAATTCCGGCCAGTTTCTTTATGATTGACGCTCCCGGGCGCTTTAAAAACAGCCGGCCGGCAAACAACAAACGTGCCGATGACAATGCTGACGGGTACGGTTTCGCTTAATGGCAATGCCTAAGGTTTGAGGGTGGAGGTCGATGTACCATCGCAGAACGATCAATATTAACCGTGTGGTGAAATTGCTGCAGGGCGCTGCCCGTTCCGGCGCCAGCATTCCCGAGATTCTGGATAAGTGTGATATTCCCCGGAAAATGCTGGATGATCCTGAAGGAACCATCGAACGCGATACCTTCATCCGCATGATGCTGCTGATCATGACCCAGACTCAGGATGAGTTCCTTGGCTTTGGTCAGGGCCGTAAATCCAAGCCCGGCACCTTCTCCATGATGGCCCATGCGGTGATCAACTGCCCGAACCTGGGCTCAGCGGTGGAGCGGGGCATCCGTTTCTATGACCTGTTCGAGTTGAGCCTGCAGTCCCGGATTGAGCGCGATGGCGATATGGCCCGGCTTGATTGTGGTCGCCGATCCGCGGCTTGACTTCCGCGAAGTGATTATCGAAGCGTCCCTGTTTATCTGGCTGCGCTTTATGTGCTGGCTGGTGGGCAAAGCCATCGAGCCACAGCAGGTGACGCTGGATTATTCGGATGTGCGTAACGATGAGGAGCATCGGTTCCTGTTTGATTGCCCCATCGAGTATATGTCCGATCAAAATGCGGTGACGTTCCGGGCAGACTTCCTGGAATTGCCTTTGGTGCAGAACGAACTGTCCCTGTCTAAGTTTCTTAAGGAGTCGTTGGCTCAGCTATTCGACGGCAATATTCACAATGTGGGCCTGCGTGCACAGATTCGAGCCATTATTTCCAACGAATACGGCAACAGTTTCCTGATTTCACGGAAATCTGCGGCAAATTGAACATGACCCCGCAGACCTTGCGGCGGCGGCTCAAGGAAGCCAATACCAGTTACCAGAAATCAAGGATGCCATCCGCAAGGATGCGTCGGTGTATTATCTGTCCAAGCCGGATCTCAGCATCGACGAAATCGCGTTGCTGATGGGCTTTAGTGAAGCCAGTTCGTTCCACCGGGCCTTCAAAAGTGGACCGGGAAAACGCCGTCCAATTTCCGGCGGAGCATTTTGGCGTCAATCTGTAGCTGGGCACATGCTTATCTCACTAACGATTAGCTCTGAGACGTCCATGACAGTTAATGATGCCGACACGGCACGGCTGCTGGTGACCTGCCCGGATAAACCCGGAATCATCAGTGCGGTGAGCACCTTCCTGTATAACCACGGCGCCAACATTACCGATTTCGACCAGCACTCCAGCGACGCCCACGGCGGCACCTTCTTCCTGCGCCTGGAATTCCAGACACCGGAACTGGATTGCTCCCGGGACGCGCTGCGCAACAACTTCGCCAGCCGGGTGGCCGAGCCCTATGGCATGCAGTGGCAAATCAGCTACGCCAGCGAGAAAAAGCGTATGGCAGTACTGGTGTCCCGGCACGACCATGTGCTTATGGATCTGCTCTGGCGTACCTCCCGTGGCGACCTGCCTGCCACCATTCCCATGGTGATCAGTAATCACGATGACCTGCGCGACGAAGTGGAGCGCTTCGGCATCGAGTATCACCATATTCCGGTCACGGCCGACAACAAGGCCGAGGCGGAAGCCGAGACCCTGGCCAAACTTGACGGCAAGGTGGATGTGGTGGTGCTGGCCCGTTATATGCAGATTCTCAGTTCGAATTTTGTCTCGCATTACCCGCATCGGGTGATCAATATTCATCACTCCTTCCTGCCGGCCTTCGTGGGGCGAACCCTTATCAGCAGGCCCACGACAAGGCGTGAAACTGATCGGTGCCACCAGCCACTATGTGACGGAAGATCTGGATCAGGGGCCGATTATCGAGCAGAACGTGCAGCGAGTGAGCCACCGTCATTCAGCGGCGGAGTTGTTCACTGGGGCAGGACGTGGAGCGGCAGGTGATGCTGCGCGCGGTGCGCTGGCACCTTGAAGACGTGCGATCGTGGATGGGAACAAGACGGTAGTATTTGTGAAGTAGTGCAGGACGCTTCATGCAAAGGGGCATTCCCGCTGCCGCATGGCTCATGGCGGGAGTCGACTTGACTGACGCAACTGATGCTCAAACAAAATCCGGATTTCTGTTCAGCGTAACCCAGTAAGCTACAGCCTCATCTTAATATTCAGCTCATCCATGGCACCGAACCCGTTCGTGTCATTTTTCGCCCGCATCATCTGGGCTTCAGCGTAGAAATTCCCATCCAGCGTGGCCAACGCTTCGTCAGCGTTGGTGAGAAGACACCAGAGTACAGAGAGAGCTTAGGATCAGCGGCAGTATGCTTTCATTATTGATCGAGCCGTTGTGATAAGGACAATGGGCCACATTGTAACCAGCGCGAGACCTTCATGCACAGTGACTTGTTGAATTCCCAGTCCGAGACCTTGTTGGCCCTGTGCCGGCCGGGGTTTGAAACGGACCTGGCTGCCGAACTGAACTTCCATGCGGCAGACCAGATGGTGGCGGGCTACCCCCGCGCCACCGCCAACAGCGGGTATGTGTTGTGGCACAGCCAGCAAGGCTCGCTGGCCGATCTGCAGGATAGCGGGCTGATTTTGCGCGCACCTTAAGCGTGTGTGAGGGTGAGTTTTCCGACATCGGTGATGACCGAATTACCGCCCTGTGGCCTTGTTGAACAAGCGGCGCCGTTTTCCGAGCTTTACCTGGAGCACCCGGATACCAATGAAGGTCGGGAGTTACAGCGGTTTTGCGTGGGTTTCGCAAGGCGCTGGAACCCCGCTTGAAGAAGGCTGGTTTGTTGCGCCCCAAGGCGAAACAACGGATTCACCTGTTCTTTAGCGATTCCCACAACGGTTGGGTCAGCACCAGTCCCAGCGCGATTGCGCTGGTGGAAGGGGGCGTGCGTCGCCTAAGGCTACCGGCAGAGGCACCGAGTCGCTCCGCGCTGAAAGTGGAAGAGGCTTTGATCCGTTTCTTCGGCAGTGCTGATGCATTACATGCCCGAACTGCGGTGGATCTGGGGCCGCGCCGGGGGGCTGGAGCTGGCAGCTGGCCCGGCGGGGCATTCGTGTGCAGGCGGTGGATCACGGCAAGATGGATCCCCGTTTGCTGGATGAATACCCGGTACAGCATGTGTCCGGCGACGCCTTTACCTGGCGCCCGCGCAGCAAGGTGGATCTGGTGGTGTGCGATGTGGTGGACAAGCCCGCCCGTACCTTGCAGCAAATGGAAAAATGGTTACCCAGGGCTGGGCCAGTGCCGCACTGTTTAACCTGAAATTACCGATGAAACGCCGCTTCCAGGAAACCCGGCAGCTGCTGGAAAAACTCACCACTGCCATGGAGCGCATGGAGCATTTAGGTGAACCGGTGATCAAGGCGGCGCACCTGTATTACGACCGGGAAGAAATCACCGTCTGGGCCAGCTTCCACCGGGATTACTGACGATGGATGCCGGGCGCGGCCGAACCGTTCCTGTTTGCCACGTTGGGCATGTTGTATTTCGCTCAGGGCCTGCCCGCAGGGCTACTGGGGAAATCCATGCCCGCACTGGCTCGTGATGCGGGGCTGTCGCCGGAATGGATCGGCTTGCTGGCGTTACCGGCCTTGCCGTGGGCACTGAAGTTTATCTGGGCTCCCTGGGTGGATCGCTGGGGCAGTGGCCGCGCCAATCACCGAAAACGCTGGATACTGGTCTGCCTGACCGGGGTCGTGGCAGTACTGGCCGTGGCCGCCATGCTGTCTCAAGCCTGGTTGTTCGGCGCCGGTTTTGCCGTGCTGATCGTGATGCTGTTTCTACTCAACTTGTTCAGTGCCACCCAGGATAGTGCCACCGACGGCCTGGCCGCCCGGCTGCTGACGCCGTCACTGCGGGGCCTGGGTAACAGTGTTCAGGTCAGTGGGTACAAAGTCGGGATGATTCTGGGCAGTGGTGCGCTATTGATTCTGGTGGGGCAGTGGGGCTGGCAGGCCACGCTGTTTACCATCATCGCCATGCTGCTTGTGGTGGCGGTAACCGCTTGGCTGTTTGATGAACCGCGGGAGCCGGCCCGGCGTCGCAGACCGGTGACAGCAAAATGGTGGCTGCGGCAATTGGCGCTGTTCTGGCGCCGCCCCGGGCTGGGCGTCTGGCTGGTGATCCTGCTCGGCTACAAGGTGGGGGATGGTTTTGGCACTCGCATGATCAAGCCCTTTCTGGTCGACAGGCACTGGACTCTGGCTGAAATTGGCAGTCTGGATCTGATCACCTCATTAGTGGGGCTTGCTGGTGCCGGTTTGGCTGGGCGGATCATGTTGCGGCTAAGTCGTCGCGTGGCACTGTTCGGTTTTGCCGGATTACAGGCGCTCTCATTTATTGGCTGGTGGTGGGTAGCGGCGGGACCGGTAACTGTACAGGTACAGTGGATTTGGGCGGTGGCCTTGTTCGAACAATTGGCGGATGGCTTGTCCACCGTAGCGCTGTTTGTGGTGATGATGGATTACTGCCGTAGCGGCCATGAGGGAAGCGACTATACGGTGCAAGCGTCGGTGCAACTGTTTGCGGTTGGTGTCTTTACCTTGCTCAGCGGATTCAGCGTCGCCTGGCTGGGCTATGCGTCACATTTCCTGCTGGCTGCGATTCTCAGTGCAGCCGTTATAATGGCTGCTTTTTTCTGGCAGCCACCGGTGGTTGCCCACGGCGCGCCACGAGGAGAACCTTGATGACACTGGATGCCCAACACGAACTCGATGCCACCGGCTTGCTATGCCCTGAGCCGGTGATGATGCTGCACAACAAGGTGCGGGATATGAAACCCGGTGATGTGTTGGCAGTGCGCCACCGACCCTTCCACGGAACGGGATATCCCCAAATTTTGTCAATTCCTTGGCCACAGCCTGGTTGATCAGCAGCGCGAGGGTGATGTGTTCTTGTATTGGATTAAGAAGAAAGAAGGCTAATTGAATACGGATGCGTTCAGCTGCAGTGCGTTCGATTAGCACTCTTTTTTCATCGTCCATCATTGCTCAGTTTTTTGCCAGCATGGCCACCGCAGCCAGCGCTTCCGGTCTTTTCCTTTAATTGTTGGCAATGCCGTGTTGGAAGAAATAGCGGAATGCCGGCAGGGATTGCGCGGTGGTCAGGCACTCTGCCCCGGGCAGGATGGGGGTTTCTACCGGGTCATTCTCCTGTGCCACCATGGCGGACAGGGTGCCATCGGCAAACAGCTCACCACTTCCATCAGGCTGATGGTGTGGAAATTGTCTTGAGAGAAGACAGCGTGGGTGCCGATGGTATCCGGAATTTCCTGAATCGCTTGTTCGCCGGGTTGGGGTTTGCCGAAAAACGACAGGGCCGCATCCAGCTCCTGCACCTTGTGCTCCGGCGCATCCGCGAACAGGTAATCGCTGCCAGGCAGGCGGTAGCCCTCCCAGTGGCCATTCAGCGGGTCGGCCAGGGCCATGGCGGTGATACCGGTTCCTTGAGCCAAGGCACCATAGCCACGGTCTCGCCATTGGCCAATCGCGCCCAGGCCAGAATTTTCGCGAGAA
>UEXL01001285.1_pt1 | contig 19136 bp, 30 predicted proteins | sample 1796671 | NCBI WGS metagenome assembly UEXL01 (sample SAMEA4772471, study PRJEB27181) | metagenome | reverse complement strand
CAGCCACACTTCCTTGTGCGTCTCCAGCATACGAGTGATTAAAACTTTGAATAGATTGCCGACAACGCGAATGACCCGGCCCAATCTTCCGTCAACATCGACAGGCGTGCCTTTGCGGTCTTATTATCCCGGAATTGGCATGCAAAAAATCTCCGAGATTGATCAGCGCGCCGACCTCTGCATCACCTGCCGCCGACACCAGCTTATCGACCGCCTTGATCAGTACGTCTTGAGCAATGTTTGTATCCCAGTCATCGCCACCCGTCTCAGGGGGACCAGCAGAGAGCGTTAAGGTGGTGATCTCCGATTAGGTATGCCGATAGCCTGTCTTCGTTCTTCGTTGCTTCTGGAGCCTTTACGGGCTTGTGAAGGCCGTCTATCTCATCTAACAATCCAGCCTTGAATGCTTCCAATGCAATTTCAAGCTGACGTTCTTTGTCACTGGCAGACTTGACCCACTGACCGACCGGCTTGCCTTCATCGTTGTAGTACGTCGAGACGCCCTTTACTGAGAAGCCGTCAGGGACAGTGTGAATCATATCGTGATCAGGCGAGTGACCTTGCTTGGCGGCCTTACCCTTCACGTTTTTTACAATGTCTCTGGCAGAGTATTTCCCAATGCCGAGCCTTTCGCCGATCTTTTGATAGCCCAGCCCTTCCTCGTGCAGAGTAATGACTTTGCGCTGATGCTCAGTTACACAGTAATCAAGTAAGCTCATAGTTCCCCCAGAAACTACCCGCCAAACCTCACGTCAATATCGAAGTTCTCGGCAACGTGTCTTGCCATCACTCGATATATCTCATCAACTTCATACTTGCCGACCTTTACGAGATCGGAGTGCTGAAGCATTGCGTGTTGGATTGGCTTCCACATAACGTGGTAAAGCATTTTGCCAGTTGGCGGTATGGATAATTTAGCTCCGTTTAAAACGTGTTGCATATCGTGACCACCCGCATTCATATCTCTAGCGACATGATCGCAATACGCATGGACGGCTTTCAGTTGTTGCCCGGTCAGGTTTGGCTGATAGATTTCGTATGTCTTACCAGCCTCACAGTTAGCCATAATGTACTGACAGAACTGCTCTGCTTGAAACTTGCTATTGACAGTCCATCGCTCGCTCAAGCTGTTACCCTCTCGCCGCCAAACGTGACGTACTGGCCGTACTTTTGCAGGCAATATGCCCGATATCTTTCTGATTTCATAAAGTCGTGGGTGCAATCGTCGAGGAAACTCCAACTCTTCAGCCCAATTTTACCAGAAGTTGTCTGCATTTTCTCAGCGAATGGCGACACCCCCTTTCCATGTCCGATGCTCGCTTGAGCCAAGAGGTAATGAACTTCTTGATTCCCCTCAAGGTCTTACGCTTTTGAGTGTTGGCATCGCACCACATTGCCATAGCATTAAGCTCGGCAAAGACATCGACAGTTGGATAGGCGTGTTGCAGTTGAATCAGGTACTCATCATCGGGTTCGTAATAAGTACCATCGTTTAAAATTATCATCCACACTTCCCTTTTAATGCCGGAGCAAGCTCCAGCAAATTAGTTAGTTAATAATGACGAGCTATGATTACTGTATCGAATCTTGACATCTATCCGCTTGATCTGCTCTCGACCAGCGGGGCGCATCATAGAGAGGGTCAACTCCGTCTCCGACGTTCTTAGGTTCGTCGGCCTAACGCCCAGTAATCTCTGACAAATTGGAAGATGAGGGAATACGCTGAATGGTTTTGTAGTGTATAATCCATTCATCTTCTTGACTTGACTCCTTGAAGATATCACAAACGTCCCTCCCTTGGACAGTGATTGCCCCCGTAACAGGGGGCTTTTTTTTACCACTGATTAACCACCTTGAAGATCGACTTCTTATAGCGATACTTTCCTTGCTGGTCCCACTTCGCAAAGATGGTTCGTCATCATCATCCAGCAACCCTCTTCGGTGTAGTGTCCTTCAGTAGAAGTAGGCTCTTAAGCATTGTTGGATCAGCTTACAAAGCTCATCGGTCAACACGATCTGACCGCCTTCACCGTTCTTTGTGTAAGCCTTGGTCCCTGCAAATGCCGGGGCCGCTAGCAAAACAGTTAATAGAATTAAAAACCTATTCACGATTTACCCTCCCTATTAAGCAAGTGATACATCGCATACCGCTTGCCATCCTTGTTCCTTTATTTCTGTACGGATATCGTGACCGCTCATCCGAAGCTCATTGATCCGCGCCGCTAACCGAAAACAACCGTAGTCGTTTAAGGCATCCATAGCGGTGATCGGCTTGCTTGTTAGGTGGTCAAGAATTTGCATTGTGTGACTCATGTCACCTCCCTAGTTCTAAAAACGATTCAAAGCTCTTGTTAAAGTATTCAGCAAGAGCAAACACGACGCTTACCTTTTGATCTTCTTTCAGCCTCCAACGAGTAACGGTCTGCTTGCACACGTTAAAGTCTTCAGCCAGATCGAGGTTAGATACACCCGCCTCTTTCTGAGCCGCCTTGAGCGACTCACCGACGTTAAAAGGGGATGTCGTCATTGAACTGCTCTGTCGGGGCTTGGGTTGCAAGGGTGTCTCGGACTTGTTGAACGCCATCCGCATGAACTTTTGCCGGGTCTGGTTCCCATGTGTCGAGTTTGGCATATATCTTGTCGCTCGCTTTTGCTTTAAGAACTTGAACATTAACCCAGTCACCAGACTGAGCATTTAAGAAGGGGATCATCTCCGACTTCTTTACTGAGATGTTGCACACCACAAAGTCAGGTGCGTTTTGTTGGCGCTTGCAGATCATTCCATCTACAAAAGTTATGTCTTTATTCATGCTGTCTCTCCCAAGATTAATTTACGTGCTTCGTTGAACTCATTGCTTTTGAGATCACTACGCTCGGCAGTTGTGAAGATGCCACCCTTACTAGGTGCAACCCACAAAGCTTTCTTGTCGTCGTTGCTGATCTCGCCCCACGCCTCTGCTACGGCTTCCCATGCCTTTAGCTCGAGGTGTTCTTTGATGAAGTACACAGACGCATAGTTACGCTGTAATGCTTCGTTGTGAGCCATGATCGGCCCAGTGTCTTGTTGCTGTTGGATAGCGTGTGCAACCTCATCGGCAGACGCAATAGAAAGCTCCTCGCCAGCCAGTCCGAAGAAGGCCAATGCGCGACCCACCGCATGAAGACTCCGCATTTTCAAGCGGCCTGCGTTGATCTTACTAGCGGCGCGTACCTCTTCTGCGTAGCCGGTAGCCAATAGGCGACCATCGTTATCGAGGATGCTTGCTTTCATAATGACCAGCACGTCGTTAGCTTCGACCAGCTCGGTCGAGATCGTGTAGTCAGGGTGGGCCGCTCTAAACTCTGCGACCCGGAGTGCCACGGTCTTATATTCTTTTCCGTGGATTTTTACGATGCCATTCATAATGTTTCTCCGGCGTGTTGAGATGCTTGGCGCATCTGGGTTAAGGCGTAGCCGTCGGCGTAGCCTGATAGGTAGGTGTCGGTTGCAGGGTAGGCTTGGTCATTACAAGCCACGCCATCCATAAAGCCGCGACGGAAATCACGACTGGCTACGGTCAGATAATCCTTGAATCGCTCAGACAAGAAAGTCTCATCGCTCTTACTTAGATCAAGCATCGTAAGCCTCCGCGTGTTTAGCGGCTTCGGTCTCAACAAGATCGACGATCATCGACTCTGAGTAGTTCCATAGAAGCTCGCGGGTTTTAGCAACCACGACAGCCGGGTCAACCTCATCATTAAAGATTAGGTCTACCCATTCGATCTCACTGCCTACTTGGTGCATGGCAGTTGGCGCTAGCTCGGAGGATATTTCCTCAACGTCCAGCATAATATCGCGACGGATATTAAGGTCAGTAATGTCGTGGTGATTTTCTTCCCACGTCGGATAGTTGATTAGGATTTCGTAGAAATCAAAACGTGCCATTTGCTATCTCCCTTGGTTAGTTCCACATGGAACATAGACACTATAGGTCTATTTCAAGGGTAATGCAAACACTTTTTGTTTATTAGTTAGCGTATGTCCACAGAACTGGGGTCGTGTCTCGATCATCAACGTGGATAAATGTTCTGAGAAATTCCGATAGAAAAGCCCATCTTGAGCGCCTCATGCACGATGTTCATTCGCTCGACGCCATTCGATACGGCTATGTCAGCCGCGATACCTTGGCTATGTGGTGCCGGGGCCGCTTGGGCTTGACGATCTGGGATGGGTTGCGTCTCTGTACCCAGAGTTATGCGAACGGGAAGCCGCATATCTCGCGAAGCTCATCCAGCTAAAATGGGCATCCATGACGTTTCGTGCGTGTGTACAGTTGAATTCTTCTAATCTGAAGTGTTTCATTTACGAGCAACGTCCTTTGTCTTCTCTACGGTTCGCATAGCACCAAGCCCAAGCATACCAAGTAGTACAGGCATCATCTCGCTTAGGTCTAGCAGGGGGACCATATAAACAGAGCCAGCAACACCAAGCCCAAAATTTGCGAAAGGCACCAGAAGATAATTGCTAGCAAGACCAGCGCAACAGACCCAGCCCACAGCAGGGCGCCAGCCCGAAACAAACATTGACGCATGGGATGCTTCTTCTTTGTTGACTGCGATCTGAGCTTTGGCGATTTCATGGGCTTGCCTCTCAGTTAGCGTGGCGATCTCATGTGCTAGACGACTGCGCTCATCGGCGTCAGGGATAACCTTATCTAGCAGGTTAGAGATGGGGCCGACTAGTAGCTCAAGCACTAGACGCCGCCCTTAATCCATATACCGATGCCAGTCATTAGGGCCGCCATGATAATGCGCTCGATCCATTGGTTCTTCGCAATGCTGATCTCGATTGCTTGGATGCGCTTCTCGTGATTCTTTACTTCATCTTTCACGATTGCTTGAATCTCATCAATGCGCTTGTGCGCGCGGGCTACAGTCTCCGCCAAGTAAATCTGCCTCTGTTCCATGCTGGATAGATCACGCAAAGTCTGAGCGATACTAGTCAACGCAGACTTCATCTCACTTACATCTTGAGCCATTGCCTCTTGCTGTGCTTCCAACTTGGCAACTGACTGCTCGACGCCCATGACTTATCTTTTCTTGGCCGTCTTAGCGGCGTCTCTAAACGATTGTGCAGTAGGCGCACCGGCAGTACCGGGCTTACGCATACGCTCACCAGAGCCACTAGCGATACGCTCACGCTTCGCCGCTATGTTTGCATACAAACCTTTCTTTGGCTTTCTCATGCCCACTTTTCCTTGTTTGCCCAAAACGCCGCAGACATCTTGCCTCTGGCTATGTTACGCGCATGACGCGCCCTAAATGATCTACGGCGGTTCCTTGCCTTCTCAGACTCCCCCTCTTTAGCAGGGGAGCCAGATACACCTTGTTGACCAAAGCGTATAGTCTTTACCTTATCGCCTTCCTTAGCTACCACAACGTGCGACTTTTTGGGGTGGCCGGGAGTACGCTTGGGTTTATTATAACCCGATACGCCTATGCGATCTAAGAGAGATTCACTCATTGGTTTCCCCCTGATCTTACCTAATGCCATCTTGATCGCGACGGTAGTGGGTAGAATAGTATAGTTCCAAGGCCAGAATTCATGGCCTAAACCATTGGTCATACCGCTTCGTGGAACCCATGCCTTCGACCAGTTATCAATGTACTGATCACCACAGCGAAGCACTGCATGGCCTCCGCCTGTCTTGGTCTTGCATCCGCATATCTCAGCCTGGAAGGTAAACAGTAACCACCAAAACTTGAGCCATGATTCTTGGCATACAACGTAATACAGGACGGAAAGCGAGTAGTCCTCGCAGTCGCCCCGATACATACCTTTATCATTCAGCTTAATAACGAACCAAACGTCCCGATCTTCTGGGTCGTACTTGTAATCGTATAGGCTGTTAAACTCAGTTAGAGTCATGCCAATGTTACGACGACAGGTAGTCAATCCACTTACAGCCGAGTCGGACCTTGCAAGTGCCTGAACCAAACTCGCCAGTCTTAACGCCTACGCGATAGTTCTGACGCTCTGCCTCAAAGCCAAAGGTCTCGATGTTGGATGAGAAGTCATCAACGTCGGTCCAGTTAGTGCCATCAACACCTGACTGTTTCTGTACTGTGACGATAGTACCGCCAGCAATGCCAGAGACAGACAGGTTAAAGTAGCCCTGTACCTTAATCGTATCGCTGAATGTGTTTTGAGCTGTAATGCTCTTGGTTACTTCACCTGACATTATTCAATCTCCTGTGCCGCGTATGCCGCCTTAGCTTCATCGCTAAATACAGTTGTTGCGATAGCCACAACCTCAGCATCTTCTCCAGACAAATCTGCGTCTGGCATAAGTACATGACGGTGGAATGAGCGAGATACCTCTTCGCCATCGCGCATAATGATTGTCGCAGTGCGGACCTGTACTACTGGATAACCAGCGGCAAGGTGCAACACCTCAATCTTGTCGTTCATTGTTTGTTCAGTAAGTGCCATGTGGCCTCCTATGTTTATCGCCCTATCGGGCCTGTCCACCCTCTAAGGGTATTAAGCAAAGTTAGGCATTGCTACCCATGTTCCGGGGTTTCCTGCAACACGGCAGACCCAACCCATTTGAGCGCCAGAATTCGGCGTTACATCCCACACTTGATCGTTGACGCGCCACGTTCCCGATGTGGGAGCGGCGGCGCTCATCAACTTACCTGATCGAGCGTAATAGCCTCCGGTGTTAAGAATTAAGTCTTCACCAGAAGCGTTACTTGATATGACGTTGTAAACCGAAACAGATGCTGGCCCTGCCGTTGTGCTGGCATCGTAAACAAGATATTGATAGTTGTTTGTCGATCCCGATTGATCATAACGAATACTGCCGATATGAATGCCGTTGTGATATGAGCCATCGCCAAGAGATGGATTGTAATAAACAGCAATGGTGATGGCATTAGTAGGACCGCTTGACACATTTAAAGTGTCGCACTGAAAATACCCGCCTTTGCCAATTGTGATCGGCTGATTAACGCCTCCAAAAACTCCTAAATCAAAATGAGTGACATACAACTCAGGATCAAAGCCAGAGGATGATGTTGGTGAGACTAGCACCATTTGGTTTGCGTTTCCGGTAACTGAAACATGGTTGATCCTCAGTTCCCCGCACGTTAAAAATATTCCAAACTCACCAGCGCAAGAGCCATTGACAGAGCCAATCGACACTTCACCAATAGCAACACTGTCTGTCGTGTCACAATAAACAAGGCTGTCAACAGATGCTCCCGTTGGGCCAGTAACGCCAAGTACGGCCTCAATATAAATTCGAGACACAACATACCAGCGGCATTGTCTCCAGAGTATTGTTGGATTTGCAAAGCCCCGTGATTGCCGCCAATGGAAGTAACTGGGCCAAACGTGCAGTCAACGGCAGAGCGTATCGCAAGGGCATGACTGGTGATGGAAGCGCCATCATACTCGGCAGTAGACGCGCCAATAGTCATCCCAGTGTTGCTACGACCAGCCCCAGTTGACATATAACGAGCGGGCTTTTCTGCATCGAATGAAACAACGTCACCGGACCTGCCGTAATAACAGCCGACCAATACCTCAACTGATCCTGCATTAGTAGAAGGAGGGCTTTCGAATGTCTGCTTGCCATCCATCTTGTTGCCATAGGCATTACCCAAAAATGGGCGATTGCAGTTCATAACAATACGACCAGCGGCCATAGTGTCAAAGTGCATATGCGCTTCAGCAGAGAGATCATCGCAGTCAGAAAATACAACGCCTGCGAGACTTGTTGTCCCAACTGTTCCCTGCCCCAGCATCGTAACAGAGCCAAGAATTTTTAAGCGATCACAGCGATCAAATACAAAGCCAATTTTCCCCGTGTAAGTTACGGAGTTAAGAACAAACGATCCAGACGTTCCAGTATCGCCAACACGTAAAGTCGCGCCTTGGAAATCAATGGTCACATCATTTGTATTCAACGTGATTGCGCCGTTTGTCTTATAGACTCCAGCAGGAAACACAATTCCATCGTATGGCTGGGCCGCGCTGAAAGTCGCTTGAATAGCGGCTGTGTCATCTGTAGTGCCATCTGCCGCCGCGCCGAAATCAATAGGATTCAGCAGTTGGCCTTGGATCATTCTGTTGTGAACTTTTGTCAACGGCATAATTTCCTCACGAAGCTCGGTAAGCTATTGCGGCTCGGACTATAATCCGTTCACCCTGAGCCAAAGAATAAGGGCTGTTTACGTTTGCCGGAGTAACTGCAACTGTTCCAACGCCAGAGGCAACACTAAAAAAAGCGCCAGCATAAGATGCGGCAGAAACCGACATATAAATCGACGTCCCAAAATGGCTGAGTTAGTGGGAGTAAATGGCAAGCCAATGGTTACGTTTCCAGTTGGACCCGTTCCTGCTGGCGATGTGTAATCAATGTATATGTTCATGATTACGGTGTCTCCGACCTTGGTGTAAGACGCTCCGTTTACTGAATAGCCAGACGTTATTTGCGTACTGCCAACATAAAGGGGATTTGTTACAGCACCCTCTTCATAGTCATCGAATAGTTCAGATGAGCCAGTGCCAGAGGTAGCAGAGAAGTCAATGCCTTTCCCAGATGTAGCAATGATAACATTGCCAGTGGTTTCTATATCGCCAGAAACTTTAAGATCAGAGTTAACATCAATATCACCATCGAAAGTTAGCGTACCTTCAATAGTCACATCTTCAAATGTTGGATTGCGACCAAAGATGCCGCCTAATTGTTTGATAGTCATATCAGCCTCTTAGTTTTGCCATTGCCTTACACGGCAAATATTAATGTTTCAATCGCCGCATTAACTGGTGGTGCGGCTGTGAATGTCAAAGTGCTACCAGACACAGAATAAGCTGTGCTTTGTTGATGCACTCCATCAATGTTCACCAACAAATTTGCGCCTGCCGATGCGGGTGTTGTTGTCAGTGAAAATGCAGTTGTTGATCCGTTTCCTGTGAAGCTCTGCCTGACAATAGATAATGTGTTGCTGGTTAGCTCTGCGACTGGCGCGCCATTAGCATCAAACTTTAAGAATCTATTTGCGCGACTAGCCGCTACTGGTAGCTCCATCGAGATAGAGTCAGAGTCGGTAATAGGCTTGCGGATAGACTGTGAGAATGATCGGTTAGTCTGTTCACCTGCTAACCACAGATCATCGAAGTCGCTGTTTACCTCAGAGGCTAGGAAGTCACCAGAGTTTGTATAGTTCTGGGTTCGCGAGTAGGGCATATCCCGGTAAAGGGTCAGAATGTCGCCTGCTGTAGCGCCAACGCCAAGGGTTACATTGCCACCACTATCATTACCCACGTTCGACACAGTGTAATTAGAGCCCTCTGAGAGCTTAGTGCCGTTCTTCAGTACGACAATATGGCTCTTGTCTACGATCTCGAACGTATACGCAAAGACCGTTTGACCAGAAGTCGCGGTATATTGGTTACGGCTTGTGTTGTCTGCTACTGTCATAAGTCTCCTGTTTTCGGATATTTTACCAAGTAAATCGCCTTTCTTCGATCTATACCTTGTTACTCTAACTCTTTAATGTATTGAGCATATCGATCATTCGCTTGTTTTGCTCTAGCCAAAATCATGTCGTCAATAACTCGTAGCTCTTTTTCTTTCTCTTTGCCGGTCATTACAAGATTTTCATATATTAAATTTCTACGCTTGTTAAGTTTTCGAATTACTTTTGTACTAGATTTAAAATATGGGATCGCTTGAACTATGGCTCGGTTTTGTTCTCGATACTCCGCTCTTTCATCGCCTTTTAAATCTTTTAATTTGTTCTTAACTTGAGTAGCAAGATTGGCAGATTCATAAAAAATTTGTGTGCTTTCCGCTACGCCGCCAGTTGGAAACCTCATAGTAAAAGCGCGAATCAATGGATCGTCTACCGGGCTAGTAGGATCGGCAGGGATCTCTTCGCCGTTCCACTTTCTAACTTCATTGATAATAAAATCACCAGCATCAGTAAGATACTGCGAGCTTCCTGCAAGTGATCCACGCAAAGCATTGTCTATCTTAGCTGGCGATACCTTTAACAAATCACCAAGCTCTTGCGCTACTTCGCTAGTGCCTTTTGTCTTGCGCTCCTCTGGTGGCAAATCATCCATCCAATCGGGCCGGATAAATCGGCCTGCCTTGAAAAAAGTTATAGTTAGCCGTGCTTTCAATAGCCACTTTAACTAAAGGCGGTATAACAGCACTAGGATCGTAAATTGGGCTAACAGACCCAACAACACCTTTAACTATGTCCAGCCAAAACTTTTGGCCTTCTTGCATATCTTCGGTTCCCATCCACGCAAGGAACCGTTCCGGAACACTTCCAAATATGTAGCCCAATGAAAACGGCTTCGGATATCGAACCCATGTATCGCCAGACTTAAACACCCAAAACATATCTTTTTGCCATTGAGGTATTTCACGATATTCTTGGCGCTCATCTTCTGGTGCGGCATACAGGTAATAACCAGCTAATATAACACTTGGCATTGTAATCGTTGCTGTCGCCCACATTGTTGTGGCTTTAGGATTGTCTCTCATAGATCGAAACAACTTGTCCGCACCCTGCATGCCGGCATTAAAAAACGGTATATAGCGGTTAATAATCTTTGACGCTGTGCCGCCCCTAGCAAAATCGAGTGTTGCGTCTCTGGCTTCAAAGCCCGCCTCTAAGTCAGATGCGCCTTTTCTTTTTGCGGCATTAAATACGCCAATCCTCACCGACTGCTCTAATCCAAGACTAATATCATTTGGCAATCTAAGAGGGTTTTTTAAGTATCTAGCTATCTTGCTTTCTGGATTAAGAAGCTCTTGTTGTGCCTTTTGCAGTCCGTTGTCAGATAGCTCCATATAGCTATTAAACGAGCCACCTGACGCCATCCATTTCTGGTGCAAGTCAGTCCTATTAGTTAGTGCAACCAAGCCTCTAATTGGGTCAATTACTGGAGTGGGACGGGCTGGAGACTGAATAAACGAGCTTTGCATATCTCGCAACACGTTCCTTGCCCAAAACTCAGGAATCAAAGTAGCGCCAGCCCTTAACAATGTCGCCGGGCTTTGAAGCATACGACTTACAAAACCCAATTGCTCAGGTTGCATTTGCTCCATTGCTTTAAGAATTGCAGGGTCAACACGGAAAAACTTTTTCTTCCCCTCTTTAAAAACAATAATCGCGTCTTTTGGAGTAACCTTGCTTGGTCGGTAAACAGCTTTGCCATCGACCATAATCTTGTCCATCGGCACTTTCATTGGCTCAATGTACTCTTCCATTATCGGAGCCATATCCGCAATAGACTGAGCAACCCGGTTTTGCCAAGCAAGATCGACAATTCTAAAAGTGTTTTTAATGATTGATTCGACCGGGTCTTTAATCTCTTTTTCTGATCCAACAATCTTTTTAATAACTTTGTTTATTGTAGCGTTAGTAAACAGCTTGCCCTTTGTACTAGCACCGTATTCGCCAAACTCTTCATCCAAAACACGCTGAAATGGGATATAGTTCTGATTGGTTTCTTGAATCTTGTCGAATGTCTCTTGCGACATATTTCCAGATTGTACTAGCAGGTCAAGCATTCTTGTCTGATAGTCGTATAGCTCTTTTGCTGAATTATCAAACCATGCAAGCGCATCTCCATACTTTAATGCAAGTCGGTCTAATGCCTCTGCCGTTTCAATCTTTTGCTTATCGCTAACCTCAACGTCTTTACGCAACTGCAAGTCTTGATAGTAACGACGCGCAATCAAATAATCGGTAAAGTCTTTTTTTCTGTTAGCTTTATTGGGTTCAATATGAAAAACAGAGTTATCAAAGTCTTCTAATATTGACTTCAAGCCCTTGCCTGTAATGACAGCTTGGCCTTTATTTCTGTCAATGTAATAGGTATTGCCGGTGATGTTTTGCGTCGCCATGCCAACAACGCCGTTATACGCTCGATATAAATAGCGCAAATCTCGACCCGCTGGCTTTCTTAGGCCGCGCTTTATCGCTTCAGTTGCTAAGTCTCTAAATGCGCCAAGCGAATCAAACCACTGATAATAAAATTCGTTAAATATGCTTTCTTGCGGGGCTATCGCTGTAGGCTCTTGCTGAACAACCGCGTCAGTCTGTGACTCAATAATAGTGTCACCGCCGCCAAAAACATCGCCTTCTGTTGCAATGTACGCTTCTAAATCACGAACATTGTTTTCAAATTCTTGTTGAGTAATCCCAGAAAAATCCTGATCAATAGCGGATTCTAGCTCTTCAGCCGATAAGCTCTCTAGCTCAACAAGATCGCTTGTATCTTCACGATCAAACTCAGTAAGCAATTGCTCAACTTCTTGTTCGTTTAACTGCTCAAGCTGTTCTATCTCGTTTTCAATAGCTTCTTGCTGTGCTTGTTTTTCGGGATACGCAGGAAATGTAGGGTCGGCAACCATTTGACCAATAACATCCGCAATCTCAGAAACGTCGGTTGTTTCGTTCCAGTAATCCGACTGGATATTAAAAACTTCATCAAACGACCATCCGCCATCAGCCCTAAAAACAGTTGCGCTCATCCTTTTGTTAATGGCTCGCAAATCAGCAATATCAAAACCAAACTCTGAAACAATCGACTCGACATTGATCCCGCCAGCATTTGCAATAAGACGCGCTAATTTGGTGTTATCTCGTTTAGCCGCATTTAGCTTGCGATTCCATTGTTTTATAACCGTGTTTTTTTAATTCAATTAAGGAGTTAATTTCACCTTGCTGATACTGGTCGTATGCCTCTAAAGCATCGGCACGAATAACCTCTACGCCGGTTTCAATTTCTTTTACAGCCTCTTCAACAGCAGTAGGAACATACAGCGCCTCATCAATTACCGATTCCTGCTCGGTAACATTCATGTTTGAAGCGGCCTCTTCTGCCTGATCCTTTGTCATCCCTTTATTTATTAGGATGTTAGTTACTATGTTTGCGGATGTTTTAACGCCGCCAAAGGCTCCGATTAAACCAGCCTCAAGCAATAGCTGATCCTTGGACGGGACTATCCCTTCTAATACTTGGTCAAAGGTATAGCCATCTTCAAGCGTCAAATTTACTGTTTCACGTAGAACATCGGCAACGCGCTCTTCCCCTAGCTCCGCAATCATTCCGTTCCATCCAGCACGAGTAAACACCTCACTAACGCGCGCGCATTTGGATCAAGTTTCTTGTACGCTTCAAACAAACCCATCTTTAACTTTTCGGGGAGCTTATTAGCGGCACTAATTAATGGCGTTTTTAACCGATTAGTAACAGGGTTGATTAGGTACTTATTTAAACTGGCCCCAGACAACTCGCTTGCTACTTCAACCGAGGTATATGCCAGCGCTTTTAGTGCGCTACTTGCCGGGCTGTCTTTAGATTCTTGAAATAGTATTTGCCCTTTATCGCTAACTGCCCACGGCCCTAATCGTTGTTCGCCATAATTCCTAACCGTCATAGGAACCATAGCCGCTGATTGTGCCGCTACTCGCGCAACTCGACCTGTTTGCCGAATAGCAAATTGCTGGGTTGCAGTTTGTGCCGCGCCTTTAGTTAATGCTTGTACTGTAGCTGTTTGAGCCGCTTTACCTATGCCGCCAGTAGCCATAAACTCAAGCATAAAGGCCGGCATCTGCTCGCCATAATACCTAAACTTGCCGCCGTAATTCATGCCTCGAACAGACATCTCAAGCTGTTTGTTAATAAACGTATCTATTGTTTCTTGTTCGTTTGGTTTTAGCTCTTGACCGTCCTCTATCTTTTTAGAAATAGAAAGAAGCTCTAATGACTTTGCACCTTGAACTACACCCCCGCCTGGCAACACCTGAGACCAATCAAGAAAATCGCCCGCCTCTCCAAAACCTATTGGGTTGTTTTCCCATGACTTTAAAACATCGGCAGGAAATCGAGTATTAGCAATTTCAAGCATTGATTGACGTTGGCGCTCATCCTCATCGAATAACGCTTGCGCTTCTTCGCCTTCAGTATCAGAGCTAATTACATTATCTAATGCCAATGAATTAGCTTTAGGAACGTCTACTTGAACAGGATCAGACTGCTCTGCCGAGTAAGCATTAAAAACTTCCGCAAGCTCTGCATCAGTAGGAGGTGAATCGCCGGTTAGCGATAACGTGCGGCCAGTAACAGAATCCGTTACTTCATAAGTAGGCATTACTCAACCACCTTTACTGAAAAGCGACCTACTGTTTTGTCCTGTGACTCTTCTCTGTTTAATTCTTCTGGCTTTGATAAAACCTCACGAACCTGAGTCATTACTTCACTGCGCCGAGTGTTTTGGACTTCATTCACCACTTCAGTCGCGTATTTTGTCCATAAATCCCGCTCAATCTGCCTAGTAATTGTTTGCCCTTGCTCTTCAAGGCCTTGCTTTTCAAGCTCTACGCGCTCAAACAACAGCCTAACTGCAACACCATTAAGATCGGGTGGCAGTGAGGTCTTAATAATTCTGCTGGCCTGAGTCCAAGTTGACGCAATATCGGCAGTAGCACCGGCAATCTTAGCCGAGGTTAGTGTCTGTAATTGCTTTGAAATCTTTGTTTCGTCTGTTTGCGTTAGCTGTCCATTGATTCTGGCTTGAATTACCTCTTCTTGAAGGTTGGTGATTCCTGTCAAATACGCAGACGAATCCGCCTCTAAATCTAACTGAGCATTCAAATCATAAGCACGAGATATAATATTTCCAAACTCCTGCGAGTTACTTGTCGCCTTCAGCTTATCTACTGAATTTACATAAGCTCTTAAAAGACTTGCCGGCCTATCACCAATCTGCCCGAGCATTTCTGCTTCATTAATAGAAACAATTTTTTGCTCGTTTGGAATGCTTGGGTCTTGCGCCATGCTCATAGCATTAGTGTAGTTTTGCGCCTGAGTAATTGCATTTACCTCAAGTGCTTGCTCTGCCTTTTGAATCTCCGCATTTTCGTAGTCATCGACTCTTTTCTCTAGCTTGTCGATAAGAGCGTCTCGCTCTTCGGGGTCTAAAGTAATTGAAGTGTCAGGATCAATGGGGTTTTCTATGCTGTAAACATCTGACTCTTTGATGCCAGAAATAACATTTCTTGCTTGTTCGATTGTTTGTATAGGATTTAAGTTTTCATTTTCTGTTAAAGCGCGGTCGATTTTACCAATTGCATATTGCTCTACAATCTGATCGTTTAGCTTTAGCGTTTTCTCTGCAAACTGCTCTTTGCTTAAATTAGGATCTCGTGCGGCAAGATCAAGCCTAGATTGATACGCAACCCTGACACCCTTAGAGTCTTGCATTCTCGCTAAGTTAAGAATGTTTACTGATTCACTTTCAATGAGCGTATTAGTTTCGGCTGAGGCTTGATCTGCTATAGCCTTTCTTTCAGCTTTAGCAATTGGCGATCCAGCCGTCTTAACAATTTGATCGTAATAAGATTGAATGCCAGGCTTTAAAAAGTCTGGAGTCGCGCTATTTACACCTTTAAACGCGCCTTCAGACAGACTTATAAATTCAGCAGAATTAGTAGGGTTTTCTTTGGCAAACTGCTCAATTTGCGTCCTTAATGAGTTTTTAGCGCCAGCCTCATAACCAGCAAGAACATTCCTGTTAAATTCAACGTCTTGTTGCAATGTCGAATACTCATCATACACTCTTAGCTCTGGAGCCTCGCTAGTAGCCGCAAAGCCGGCGCCAGCAACTAAACCATCTTTAATGGCTTGCTCTGTATCAATTTGATCTTGAACGGCTTGCCGTTCTTTTTTTCCTTTTTCAGCAAAGCCTACTGCCAAATCGCCAACTTGTTCAGCTAATCCTGCAAGCGCGCGAACACGACGATCCGAGTAATCATCCACTCCTGTAGGCGTAAACTTGCCATAATATTCAATGCGCTTTTGAGCCATTACTAATCCTCAAATTTGCCACTAGCATCAAGAGCCGTGGCAGTTCCACTTAGCAATGTTCCGGCCGCCCCAATGTATGCAGTTTGTTTAGCTGTTTTACCTGCTCGTATCAAGGCTGACTGTCTTAGCTTTTCTGACAAATCAATGGTTGCTTCGCTAAGCCCTGCTTTCTTTGCGCTTTCCAACGCCAAACTTGCTGGCGTACCTTCCCCCGCAATTCCAGACATTGATTGCGCCACAACATTAGAAGCTAATGCGCGATTTAATTCCTCTCGACGCTGTAGCTCTCTGCTTTCTGCGGCCAACTTTTCTTGTTCTGCTTGCTGTTTCATCTGCTCTTCTTGAGCCTTGCCAGCTTGAACTTGGCCATAAGCCGATACAGCTGTACCAGTCAAAGCAATCGCCGTAATAACCCAACTCATTGTTCAGTCTCCAATATCTGCTCGGCAATCTTCTCAGGATTGGTTTCATCGGTAGGATGGTAAGTCGTCCATACCGTATCTGTTACTGCGTAGATAACTCGCTTCATGCCTGGCCTAGTTTGTCCTGTATACGGTGCAATCATGTGTTCCTTGCCTTCGTGCGTCACTGCGTAGCACTCGCCTTTTGAGACTGTGAATATATGATTGGTCTTGTAACGCGCCAACCAAGCATACGCCAGCCGGAATGAATAACTCGCGCATATAGACCGTCAGCAAAGTGATCAGTCACAACCGTCTCGGCTTGAGGCATCTGAAGCATCAAGTCCTGCGCTTTGAAGATTCCATCCTGTAAGGCAAGGTTCATCAGTTGCCCTCAACTTCGTATTCAATCATCTGTATGTGCATGGGCGTAGGGTCTGGACAAGTGATTGTCGGTATGACCTCGCGGCCCCAGCCGTTAATATCGTAAACGTCTTCTATTATGCCACTAGTCGGGGTGATTGCATTTGGACTTAGTGGTGACTCTGAGCCTTGCGGACCAAACGCCCGGATAGGTACAGCAATGCCGTCAATGTTTATGCCATAAGACTCGTAGACACGTACGTTCATCCGTACGATCTTCTTCAAGCGCATCTGATTCTGGCCTGATCCGATATTCGTGTTCAGCGGCATCGGCTTGATAGTAGGAACAAACAACAGCCCGACCTCATAGTCGCCTGAGTATTCCTCATTAGTGGCTAGGGTTATCTGTCCAGAAGACACTGCTCTAGGATCTAGTACATAGTTCTTGGTCTCGACAAGCACTTGCACTTGCTTCGCCTCAAGATGTCCCAACTCGGTTATGTTGGAGCCAGTGCGAGCCTTCTTGGTAGAGCAGTCAAGCATATAGTCAAAGTCCCAACGCTCAACAAACAGCCTAGTCACTGAGTTTATCGTGCGCTCTACTGAGATATATAGCTGATCATCGACAACGCAAACGCTCTTGATATCGCCATCTGTCTTCCAGCTTGTATACCCGTTGATGTCCTGACTTCTTAGCGTGTTCAAGATTGTGGCATCGCCGTCATTGTTTACGATAAACAGCCAGTTAGCGTCGTCACTTGCAGTACCCGCTAGAAGGGCCATATCAACCGGCTGGTTGATTAAGTGAGAGGCCAGTACCGATCTATCGTCTGACGTGTAAGCGTCCTCGTTAAACGAATACAGGAAGCTCAGGATCGACTTGCCGTGACGGTCAACGAATATGGTCGAGCCGTCTACGTCTTGGACCTCAACCTTGTTCGCACCGTGGGAAGTCTGAGGCTGAATCGTAATAGAGCTAGGTGTGACAGGTTTACTAGTAACAGCAAACTCAGCACCCGACGTAAATATCTGCAAGTTACGACCGGGTACACGTCAACAATGTCATTCAGCTTGCGAGATGAGATGGTCGCAAAGATCGCCTCATCGTCATCACCGTCATCAATGTCAAAGTCAAAGAACGATCCCGTCTTGGACATGAAGATTGATTGAGGCTTGGACTCAGTGCCGCCCAATACCAATCGGCCTTCATAGAAGCAAATGCTGTTTGGATATCCACGGGTGGCAGACCAGACATCCTCTTTGCGTGGCACACCAGATTGCGTCTCTGTAAACTTAAATCGTGGTCAGCAGAGCCTTCGGTTACATAGGCAGAAAACAACTCGAAATCCTTTGTCGATTCGCCGGATATCGTTGTGTACTCTCGGGTTCCTGTTCGTGCTACGGCTACGCCCGTCTCACCAAATACCGGCATCTCTTGCAGGTTCTTTTGGATGTTAAAGACAGTTGACGCTCGCTCATCGGCAGTCGAATCACCGGCAAAGCTAATAGACTTTGACAACACGCTTTCAATATCAACTTCAAATCGGTCGCCTTTCTTCCATTGGCCCGATCCAGTATGACCTAGCGTCATAACCTGTATTTCACTGGTAGGCGTTGGGCTTAGTGCGTCGTCAAAATCGTACTGAGGTACGTTAGTGAAAGGGATCTCATCAATTACCCAATCATCATTCGTTCCAAGGTTTACCAATCGCATTGGCGCAAAGTCACCAACGATAAGCATGACGTTCTCAACCTGAGCTACACGGATATTTTCTATCTGAGCCGATGTTAGGCCGCTATATGTGGGCTTTATATCCGCCACTCTGGTATTCGGAGTGCGATAAATACGGATGTTGTCCCGCGTAAACTCCACAAGGTAGTGCCGGTCATCCTCGACGCTCATATCTACTAAGCGAGGCGTACTGAGAATGGCGGATTCTTCGTATAGAGACAGGCCTGCAAGCGTTACCTTAGCGGTACCCAAGTCGGTCGCGCCAATACGAGCTAGCCTCCAGTATCGAGCGGTCTGACCAAGCAACAATCGGAAGTTTTGCGGGTTAGTGCCAATCAACGGGACGGTTGCGGCATCTGTATAGGTCACGTCATTAGTTGAATACTGAACTTTAAACTGAGTGCTTGTCCCAGCTGACAGGCTGATCTGTCGTATGTCCACAAACTTAATTGCCTGAGCGGATGACAAGTCCATCTTGGCAACGATATAAGGGTTGGGTTGGTTGTGCTTATGTTTGCGGTGGTTGACGTTGTTGTAGCGTCGTTGCCGTCATTGAGTACCGATGTTGTCCCGCCATTGGGCATCGTGTACGTCGGTGACTTCTTTGAAATACCCTTAACGCACTCGCCAATAAACTCAGTACCCGGACGACGACGCATCCCGCCTTGTGGAACGATCACGACGTTCTCAGCAGTCTCGACAGCCTGATAATACTGGTTGATATCAATGCGGCCCTTGAGAAGCGGAGATAATTCAC
>UEXL01000299.1_pt1 | contig 19138 bp, 31 predicted proteins | sample 1796671 | NCBI WGS metagenome assembly UEXL01 (sample SAMEA4772471, study PRJEB27181) | metagenome | reverse complement strand
CGGCGTCTGCTTGGGTGTTTAACCTCCGCCTCGCTTCACTCTATCTAACTCAGTATTTACTTTGTATTATTTTCTAATTATATAATATGAATCTTCATAATCAGTTTCTATTGTGTAATCTATATTATGATAATCTAGATTTTCTATATTGATTTGAAACCATTTGTAATCTTTGAATGTGAATTTTAATTTCTTCATATTATGTTATTGTTTAATTTATAGTATTATTATCTACATGTAACTGTAGTTAGTTTGTAAAATTAGTATATATAGTAAAAGGTGAAAAATTGTAAAGTAAAATCATAAAAGAGGGGCCCCAGGTGACATATTGTCATTTTTGTTATGTCATTGTGTCATATATATATAGTTGCAATACTCTACTTCTAATCATCTCACAACTTTTTATAGTGACATTAGCCCTATATAGTCTAATAATAAGGGCCTATTGTCACACTACTTAAATACGAGTAGAAACCTGTAATTATTTAGATTATAGACAAACTAAGTTCAACACTAAACAACAACACAATGCCAGGATTACACAAGAAGCCTAAAGGATATGTATCCGCTGCACAGAGAAAAGCTGTACATGCTTCTAAAAAAGACGGAGGTGCAGGCAACCCTAACAAAAAGCCAAAGTTAAGATTAAAAAGAAAACTAGAAAAAACAAGTACAGGTTTTAAAAAGACTTCAAGAAGAGTTGGAACAGACGCTCAAGCTGCTGGTAACCTTGTTCAACAATCAGTAGCCAAAAGAAGAGTAAAGAAGTTTGGTCAAGCAGGATCTGCTATAGTACCAGATAGAACTGTAAAAAAAGGAGGTACAGGAGATAAAGCTAACAAGCTCTTTACAGGTGAAAAAACATTTACATACTCTAGCGCAAAAGAATCTCGTAAATCTGCTAGAGCAGTAAGAAAACAAGCTAAAGGTAAAATATACAAAAGCTACGACATTAAGCCTAACGCTAAATTTCCTGATCTATCAGGTGATGGCAAGGTAACTAAGAAAGATATCTTAATGGGTAGAGGCGTAATAGACAAGCCAAAGATGTTAAAGAAGAAAAGAAAGAACTATGCTTAAAAAAACCTAAACAGCAAAAGAAAACTGGCACAAAATCATATGCTGAATATTTAACTAAACGTGGTTTAAAACCCTACGAGTTTGAATATGGTGAGTACTTAGCTAAAGCCAAAAAAGATTCTCTTAAAAACAAAATAGATACTGTGTACTATAAAGATGTTACTGGTCAATATTACCAACAAATAAAAAAAGCTGGTAAGAAACAGTCAGAAACAAAAATAGAAACAAACGTTGCAAAGAAAGCAATTAAAAAACAATTAGGTATTAATAAACCTAAGATGCTTAGAAAGAAGAGAAAAAAATATTGTTAACCTTAAAATTATAAACTGATGATGAAGAAAAAAGCTAAAATGAAAAAGCCTATGCTCAAGAAGCCTAAGATGATGGCTAAGAGAAAGCCTAAGATGGGACACAAAAAGAAATAAGTGTAGAAATACACCATGTTAAACCAATTTAAACTTAAAACAATGACATACTTTTATTATAAGACCACAAAGACGTGGAATGGTCAACCACAATACAAACAAATGACAAACTCTGAGGAGGAAACTATTGATCTTTGGAAACATCTTTCAGATAAGAAAAACTGGAGGATAGTTCAATTACCCAATGGATACTACCAGACCGAGTACAGAGACCCTGAAAATTGCGGTTGTAAAGAAGAAGACTGCAATTGCGACACTTGGTACGATGTCACTAGACGTGAAACGTTAGAGTCTGCTGAAGCAGCAATTGATGGTAGCGTTGAACATTACGGCAAAAAGTTAGAGTTCGTAAAAGGACCTAAAGTCGTAAAAACTTTTAAATAATAACAAATAAATTTAATTTAATGGAATATAATAACCCTAGTGAGATCGTTAAAGATCTTAATTTTGGCAATGATGCCAGATCAAAGGTATTAGCAGGTGTGGACAAACTGGCTGCAGCAGTCAAGTCCACCCTGGGTGCCTCAGGTATGTGTGTAATATACGAAGACGCTTTAGGCTCTCCAGTGATCACAAAAGACGGTGTAACCGTAGCTGAATCGGTTGTCTTGATTGATCCCGTGGAGAATATAGGAGCTAAACTAGTCAAACAAGCATCGGCAAAAAACTGTAGCGGAAGCAGGTGATGGTACAACCACATCAATAGTTTTAGCTGAAGCGCTATTAAAAAATATAAATGATACAATTACTAAAGAAACTAATATCTCTATTAGAGAAATTAAAGACGGGATTCAAACAGGTTTGGACAAGGTTAATAAATTTCTTCAAAACGAAAGCATTAAAGTTGAAGGTAACCTTTTGGAGCACGTTAGCAGCATTAGTTGCAACAATGATGAGCAGCTTGGAAAAATTATATCACAAGCTTACAAAGAAGTAGGTAAAAATGGTGTAGTAATGATGGAAGAATCAGAGTCAGAGAAGACCTATTCTGAAATTGTTGATGGTGTACAGTTTGAAGCTGGCCTAACATCACCACATTTTACTACAAACAAAGACAAAGGTATAGCAGAACTTGATAATCCTGCTATTTTAATAGTAAATTCTAACATACCTAGTTTAAGAAAGATACAAAACGTGCTAGAGCATGTGATTAAGAACAGGCAATCACTGTTAATTGTAGCACAAATTGATGAAAAAGCAAAATCTGCGCTCTTAATGAACAAGATCAAAGGCAATATCAACGTAAATATTGTTGATTTACCTGGTTTTGCGGGCACAAGGCAAGGAACACTTGAAGATTTGTCTATTTTAACAGGTGCAAAGATAATAAGTGAAGAATTAGGTGATGATTTAGACTTAATTAAGCCAGATGTACTTGGTTCTGCGCTAAAAAAGTGTAACAGATAACGACAGAACTGTGTTAACTGTAAACAAAGACACTGATTTAGTACAACAAAGGATAAAAGAAGTAGAAAAACTACTAAAAAGTGAAAAAGACGGGCTACAAAAGAAGTTTTTACAGCAACGTCTTAGCATGTTAAGCGGCTCTGTGGGCATGATACGCGTAGGTGCTGTATCAAAGGTTGAGTTGAAGGAGAAGAAAGACAGGGTTGAAGATGCTATTTACGCTACTAAAGCTGCAATACGTGAAGGTATTGTACCAGGTGGTGGTATAGCGCTACTTAACGCAGCACAAGAACTAGAAAAAAGTAATAATATTGGGGAGAAAATACTAGCGAAGTCAATTAAAGCACCTTTTGTCACTATAATGAGTAATGCTGGTATAGAAAACTACGAAACGCCCACCAACACTGGCGTTGGTTTTGATGTTATCTCGGGTAATAGTGTTGAAATGATCAAAGCTGGAATCGTAGACCCCGTATTAGTTACAAAGACTGCATTAAAAAATGCGGTAAGTGTTGCAGCTACTATAGCTTCTGCTGATTGTATTGTAAGTAACATTAGAATAAATCCGTATGAAAGCAATTAACCATTATCTAGTAGTTAACAATATAAAAGAAGAACCTAAAAAGATTGCTGGTCTAGATATCATGGATAGTGTAGACAGTGACAATAGGTATGTAAAGGCTGAGGTTATTAGTATAGGTAACCTCGTTGAAGGCGTAAGCGAGGGCGATGTGGTGCATTATGATAAACACGCCGGGCACAGCATACAACATAAAGATATATTATATTATGTCATCAAAGTTGGTGATGTAGTGTTAATAGACTAGACCGTAATCCTCAGACTATAGACTCTATACTGAATATGTTTAACATTTAAAATACACAAAGATGAATAAGTATTTATATTTTGGTACCGCTGCTGTAGATGATACAGCAAGTGGTGAAGAAGTAGTTATGTTTCCTATTGACAAATTAAGTCACTATGAATTTGCAACGTCTACACAACTTAGAGCTTACTTTGACGCTGGACAAGAGGTTGAAACAACAAGAACTCTTGCTTCTAACGCTGTCAATAAGACTGTTGTAGTTATGACTGTAGCTACTGGAAAGCATAAAGAAGCTTTGCAAGATATTGCTAGTGCTGTCAATGCTCACCCTAATGGTGATCCGTGTGTTGTAATTGCTGACTCAGAAAACACTGTTTTCGCGAGTGCTCATATTACTGCATGTGCAAGTATTGACGTGATTGATGCTTCTTAATGAGGTTATCGGCTAGCGATATTCGCGAACTGAAAATTCTTAAGTATTACAGGCTCGTTCGTAAATGGGCCTGTAAAACTTATGATTTAAAAGATGCGGATTTAGAATTACTTATATATCTTGATTGTAAAGAAAGATTTACACGAGACGATTTTATAAATGGAACATATACATACTCTTGGGATAAACAACGCTGGGAACGTTTACGTAAAGCAGGTTGGATAGAAGTATGGAGACACCGCAACAGAACTACAATTAAATACAGCATTTTTAAGACATCATTTAAATGTTCACAAGTAATAAGCAGAATATATAGGATATTGCTTGGTGAAGAAGATCTACCAATATCAGACAGAAATATATTCTACAATAACAAATCATATACAGATAAAGTCTTCAATAAAGCTATTGACGACATGATAAAAGATAAAGACAGATAATGGCATTTAGCATGAAACCCATATATGAAGTTTTAGGACATCATAAGGACTCTAAGTACGGCGAATCAATAAAAATGGTTGACTTACCAGATAACGTTGCTGGCTATATAGATATGAACAAAACTATATTTGTAAACAAAAACCATCCGAAGAAAATTCAAGGCCAAGCGCTAAAACACGAAAAAGTACATAAACAACAGATAAAGTCGGGGTGATCTTTACTTTGATGACAACAAATACATATTCAAAGGTAAAGAATATAAGATAAAAAATTTAAACATGAACAGCAAGGCATTACCATGGGAAAAGCCTGCATACAAAAAAGGAAAATAATATGGCAACATTAACACCAACATTAACATTTACAAGTTCTGATACAGCTAACGACGCGTTAGCATTAACAGTAACAGACTCACTAACTGTAACAACACCTTCAGAAAACGCATCAAGAATATCTATAGCTACAGGATCGGCACAAGCGCTTATCGCTAGTAACTCAAGCTTTCAATACATATATGTAAAAAACGAAAGCGGTGCTAACGCAACGGATTTTCTTCAAGTTAAGCTAGGTGGAAACGCACTAATTAGATTAGATGTGGGGAGAGTTTTGTTACATGCCGCTTTATAACGGTCATGCTGTTACAGCTGAAGCATACGGTGGAGCATGTGTAGTTGAATATGCATATTGGACAAAAGGATAATGAGTAAGATATTAGGAAAATTATTTGGCGGCGCAGCTGGTAGCTTTATAGATAAAATAGCTGGCGTTGCTGACAAGTTTATAACAACAGGTGCAGAGAAGCAAGCGTTTGAAAAAGAGATGACTAAAGTCTTGATTGACGCTGAGGCTGCAATGCAGAAAAACGTAACAGAAAGATGGAAAGCAGATTTAGAACATGGAAATTGGCTAACAAGATCGGTGAGACCCCTTGTGCTAATTTTCCTTATTGTATCGACTGTCCTTATGGTATTTGTGGATAGTGGATCAGTTAACTTTAACGTCGAGCAGAAGTGGACAGATTTACTTCAATTAGTTTTGATCACCGTGATCGGAGCTTATTTCGGCGGACGAAGTTTCGAAAAATTTAAAAATAATAGTAGTATGCCTAGAATTAGTAGAATAGCAAATGACACTGCACTAACAGATAGTGATAAGTTGCTAGGTACAGATGTATCTGGCTCAACTAAAAACTTCACGTTAGCACAGCTTGGTACTTTTACACAAGCAAATTATAGTAATGTAGATATTGCTAATGGCGCTATTAATAGAATACTAACAGCATCTGATGCCGACAGTTTAAACGGCGAGGCTAATTTAACATTTGATGGTAGCACATTAGCTCTGACAGGTTCAGGAACAGTAAGTAGTGATTTTGATGTAACAGGTAGTATAAAAGTAACTCAAAATTTAAGAAGAACAATAACAACAGTAACGCCTAATGGTAGTGGCGTTTCAACTATAACACTAACAGCAAACGATAATTTTCTAGTTAACTTAGAAAATGAATCAAGCTCATTAGTTATGACAATAGCTAGTGAAAACGTTGGACAGTCTGGTGTTATAATACTTAAAAACCCTTCAAGCGTAGGGTCATTTGCTATGGCAGCTTTACCAAGTAATATGCTAACACCAGCAGGTGCTAGTGTAAACTTTACTACAAGCGCAAACGACACGTCAGTAATATCATACGTTGTGATATCATCAACTCAAGCATTAGTCAATTTTGTTGGTGATTTTTCATAATGTAGTATATGTGGGGATTTATTTAGAATATTTAAGAGAAGTACCTCAACTTCGAGGAGCACGTCTACAAATCGTACGACGCAGACAGCGTATTCTACAACAACCACATTTAATACATCTACAAGTACGACCACTACTTTCAATACATCTACAGCGACTTCAACAACCTTTAATACGTCGACATCTACGACTACAGCTTTCAATACAACACTTTCTACAAACAGATCAACTAATACAGTAGTTAGCACTAACAGAGCTACTAATACTGTATACTCAACTAATATAGATACTACTACAACTTTCAATACTAGTACAGCTACTACTACAACTTTCAACACTAGCACATCTACTACTACTACATTTAACACATCTACTAACACTACAACAAACTATACTACAACATACTCCACTAACATAAGTACTAATACTGTTTTTGAAACATCATATGAAACTAGTAGAACAACGATATTTGAAACAACTAGAACTACGAATACTGTTTTCAATACGTCTACTGTAACACAGAAGACAACAAGCACGGTGGTATCAACTAATAGAAATACTACCACAACATACTCTACCAATAGAGCTACCAACACTGTTGTTGTAACCAATAGATCAACATCTACTGAGTATAGTACCAATATAGATACTACAACAACATTCAATACATCAACTAGTACTACAACTGTATTTACGACTACAATAGCTACCAACAGAGCAACTACTACTACGTACAACACATCAACAAGCACTACAACAACGTTTAACACATCAACCACCACAAACACAGTGTTTAATACAAGTACGGTTACACAAAAGTCAACAAGTACAGTTGTTAGTACTAATAGAGCAACTAATACTGTATTTAATACTAGTACGGATACTGTTACAGTGTTTAACACTAGCACTAATACGATTACAGCATTTACAACTACATTTGAAACTAACAGAGCTACTAATACTGTAGTATCTACCAACCGAGCAACCACAACTACATTTAATACTTCTACTGCCACAGCTACAAATAGAGTAACTACAATAAGTACTAACAGAGCAACCACCACTACTTACGAAACTGATAAGTCAACAGCTACAAGTAGAACTACAACTATATCAACTAACAGAGCTACTAATACGGTAGTATCAACTAGTAGGTCTACTAATACCGTGTTTAATACAAGTACTAATACAACCACCGCTGGAAGTACAACTATATCTACAAATAGAAACACTACAACAACTTATAACACAAGTACCAATACAACTACCACGTTTAATACTTCAACAACAACTCAAACTAGTAGAACTACAACTATAAGTACTAATAGGGCAACTACCACTACATTTAATACTAGTACGTCTACATCTACAAACAGGACAACTACCATATCTACTAACAGGGCTACAACTACTACATATGAAACAAGTAAATCTACTACAACTGTATTTAACACAAGTACTACTACTACATTTGGTACTACCACTACATATTCTACTAATGTAGATACAACTACCACTTTTAATACGAGTAAGAGTACTACAACAACATTTAATACGTCTACCACTACAACATTCAATACCACAACTACGTACTCAACCAATAGAGCTACCACAACTACTTTCAACACTAGTACCACTACAACTTTTGGTACCACTACCACATATAGTACAAATAGAAATACGACTACAACGTATAATACAAGTACAAATACTACTACTACTTTTAATACATCTACTACGACAACGTTTAATACTACTACTACGTATTCAACTAATAGAGCTACAACTACTACGTTTAATACATCTACAAGTACCACAACTACATTTAACACGTCTACAACAACTACGTTTAGTACTAGTACTAATAGAGCTACTACAACTACATTTAACACTAGCACCACAACGCAAACAAGTAAATCAACTACCACTACGTTTAATACTAGTACTACGACACAAACTAGTAAGTCAACTACTACCACGTTTAATTACTAGTACAAATACGCAGACTACTAGAAGTACAGCTACAAGCAAAAGTACAGCAACAAGTAGATCAACGACCACCACGTTTAACACCAGTACTAGTACAACAATCAGTACAAATAGAGCCACGACAACTACATTTAATACTAGTACTACAACACAAACATCTAGATCTACTACAACCACATTCAATACTAGCACAAACACACACAGACTACTAGAAGTACAGCTACAAGTAAATCTACAGCAACAAGTAGATCAACAACTACTACATTTAATACTAGTACTAGTACAACAATTAGCACAAATAGAGCTACGACAACTACTTTTAACACAACAACCACTTTTAACACAACAACCACATATAACACTAGCAGAAGTACTACTATATCAACAAATAGAGATACCACAACAACATTTAATACTAGTACTACTACAACATACAATACAACCACAACTTTTGTAACGCAATATTCATCGCTTATAAGATCTACTAATAGATCTACGGCAACTAGTAGAACTACAAATACTGTATTTACTACCACTACTACATTTAATACCACAACTACATACGCATCACACATACGGGCAACCACTATATCTACAACTAGAAGTACAGCAACAAGTAGCTCAACCACTACTACGTTTGCCACGAATACCGTTACAACATACTCGTCACACATACGATCAACTAACAGAAGTACTGCTACAATGAAAAGTACTACTTACAATACTAGCACGACAACACAAACTAGTAGAAATACGGCAGAATCTAGAAGTACTACTACAACGTTTAACACTAGTACTAATACAACTACGACAACCGCTGGTAAATCTTTTGATCATCACACCGCGTTTGTGACAATTATTTCTACTAATAGAACTACATCAACAAGTAGAAGTACTACAACAACATTTAACACAACTAAAAGTACTGCTACAAGTAGATCAACAACAGAGAGTAGATCAACAGCTACTACCAGAAGTACTGTAGAAACATTTAATACTACAACTGTATACAATACCACAACTACGTTTAATACCACAACTACGTTTAATACAACAAGATCTACAGCAACAAATACAACTACAACATTTGTAACAGCATTCAATACATCAAGAACTACATTTGAAGCAGGTGGTGGCGGTGGTGGCTGTAGTAGAGGTTGTAACTAAGAAAATAAACATGTAATAATAAAAATATGTCAGGATACGAAAAACCGTCGGATACACAAGCCAATTATCACAAGGCAGACCTTACAGTTAGGGATAATGGTGATATTGTTTGGTTTAACCCGGCAGCGCAAGAAACATGGGAGGTTATGATGGGTTGGGAACAGCCTATTATGGAAAAGATGGCAGAGGTGTGCGTTAATGAAGGTGACCATGTTTTAGAGTGTGGTTTTGGCATGGGTATATTAGCTACAGCTGTGCAGGCTAGAAAACCTGCATCACATACAATAGCAGAAACGCATCCACAAATACAACCTAAGCTAGCTGAGTTTGCTTCTAGTAATCCAACAGTAAGAGCCGTAAACGACAGGTGGTTTAGTTTAATGCAAGAAGCAGGTAGGTACGACGTTATATTAATGGACACATACGCTGATGCAGACTTGCACCCAAAGTTTGCGTATTTTGTAAAACAAAAAGCAAAGCAAGGCAGTAGAATATCATGGTGGAACTGGAGCGGTGGTACAACAGATCCGTGGATGAAGTTTTATTGGCCAGATGATCATATTGATTTTTACGATGTTAGTATTAATCCACCTGCAAATCAATATTTCAACAGAACTGTATATCACTTACCTGTATATACAAATCAAAAGCCAGCAACAGGCTATGGTGTGGTAAGGCAAGACGCTACTATTCATGTTAACAGTGATGATGCTGTTCCTATGTGGCAAGCGGTTAAACACGACACATTGTTAACATCAGATGTATCAGGTAAAACATCAACAAAACAAAGAGGTGATAAAAATGTTTTTGTAATGAAAGCAAAAGGTATTTACACTATCAACTCTAATTTAAAAGCAACTGGCAACCAGCCTATAATAGCAAAAAGAAATAATACATGGCGAGATTTTAATGTAAATCAACTACTTGTTGGTGATAAGTTATACGGCGTTGCTGGTAATGAAATAGAAATAACACAAATAGCTTTTGATGATTCAGATGATACTGTATACGAGATATGTAAGTTAGGCGTTAACTATAATTACTTTGTTAACGGTATACTTATTGGGGAAGGAGGTGTAGATAATGCCTAATACTACTACAACTTTTCAAACAACGTTAGCTACAGATAGACTTACAGCAACAAACACAACTACAACTTTTAACACAACTAGATCAACAGCAACAAGTAGATCAACACAAGAAAGTAGATCAACTGCTACAACTAAAAATACTACAACAACCTTTAACACTACAACTACATACAGTACAACAACTACTTTTAACACAACTACAACTTACAATACATCAAAAAGTACAACAACCACGTTTAATACTACAACAACGTTTAATACAAGTACTAGTACAGTGGTTGAAACAACAAAAAATGCAATATTGTGGAGGACTCCTGATGATGCATCATCTGCCTCTGGTGCTATATACAATTGGGATACGAACCTTTCAATGTCAGCACCTGCTGCCGGTCGAATAAGAGGTAATAATGCTGCTGTTCTAAGTGTTACTAAACTGGCAGTGTCTGCTACAGATGCGGATGGGAATAGCCAGTACAATGTACTTAATGCTTTAATGGCTAATGGTGGTAGAATTAGATTAAGGGCTTCTAATGATAGTGAAAATGTTTCATATGAAATAGAGGGTGGTACTGATAATACTAGTTGGTTTGAGTTTGATGTTAATCAGCCTGTGTTACTTCCTATTGGTAGTGATACCCTTCCTGGAGATGGATCTCATGTTTTTGATAATGGCGAAGGATTAGACTGCCACGCTGCAAGAACAGATGGTGGTGGATACAGTACTAGCACAAGTACAACATGGTCCACTAACAGAGCCACCACCACAACCTACACAACTTCCACAACTTTTGGTACTACTACAACTTTTAATACTAGTACGGCAACATTAAAAAAGTACAACAACTACTTTTAATACTAGCACAATAACAAATAGATCAACAGCTACAAGTACTAACCGCGCTACAACTACTACATTTAATACAACCACCACTTTTAATACAACGTTCAATACTAGTACAATAACAAATAAAACAACAGCTACAAGTAGAAATACATCTACTAATAGAAACACAACTACTACGTTTTAATACCACAACAGTATTTAACACAAGTACGGTAACTAATAAATCTACAAGTAGAAGTACTGCCACAAGTAGAACCACCACTATATCTACAAGTAGAGCCACTAATACCGTGTTTAACACTAGTACAACCACAACGTTTAACACAGCTAAAAGTACTGCTACAAGTAGAAGCACCGCTACAAGTAGAAGTACTACAACTACATTTAACACTAGTACAACAACAACAATTAGTACCAACCGTGCCACAACTACCACGTTTAACACAACTACGACTTTTAATACAACTACAACGTTTGCAACTAGTACAACTGTGTCAACAAGTAGATCTACAACAACTACATTTGGAACTACTACAACATATTCTACTAATAGAGCAACAACAACAACATTTAATACAAGTACAACCACAACGTTTAGTACTAACCGTGCCACAACCACTACTTTTAATACAACTACAACTTATAACACAACCACAACATTTGCAACCAGCACAACCGTTTCAACAAATAGGTCTACAACGACTACCTTTGGAACTAGCACGACTATATCTACCAATAGAGCAACGACAACTACATTTGGAACTAGCACAACATATTCTACTAATAGAGCAACGACAACTGTGTTTACTACATCTACATCTCGCTCAACTACTATATCTACCAATAGAGCTACAACAACAACATACTCTACTAACAGGGCCACCACAACTACTTTTAATACCTCGACTGCAACCTCTACTAGCAGAACCACCACGATAAGTACAAATAGGGCAACTACTACTACATATAATACGTCAACAGCAACTAATACTGTATTTAATACAAGCACAACAACACAGACTTCAAGGACTACGACTATATCTACTAATAGAGCTACAACAACTACATTTAATACATCAACAGCTACAGCAACTAGTAGAACTACTACTATTAGTACAAATAGAGCTACGACCACCACGTTTGAAACAACAAAAACAACTAACACCGTTTTTAATACTTCAACTACGACACAGACGTCAAGAACTACAACTATATCTACAAACAGAGCCACTACTACTGCTTTTAATACTTCCACCAGCACGGTAACAGTATTCAATACCAGTACAACAACTGTGTTTAATACAACAACTACATATAGTACTAACCAAGCTACAACCACCACCTTTAATACTAGCACAACGACTACATTTGGTACTACAACTACATACAGTACAAATAGAGCAACTACTACTACATACGAAACTACAAAAACTACAAATACTGTATTTAACACAAGCACTGCTACAACTGTTACTACTAGTACCACGGTGTCTACAAACGTTGATACTACAACTACGTTTAATACAAGCACAGCAACAGTAACTACATTTAACACTTCAACCACAACCACATTTAATACAACAACTACTTATAACACGAGTACTAATACGACTACGACTTTTAATACTAGTACTACAACCACATTTAATACAACAACAACCGTATCAACAAATAGGGCTACTACTACTACCTTTAATACTAGTACAGCTACCGTTACTGTATTTAACACATCAACTGTAACACAAAAAAGCAACTAGTACTGTAGTTAGTACAAACAGAGCAACAAGCACAACAGTTTCTACAAATGTCGATACCACTACAACTTTTAACACATCAACCAACACTATCACGGTATATACAACAACATACTCAACTAATGTAGATACTACAACAACTTATAATACTACAAGAGGTACAACAACTGCGTATAATACAAACACTAGTACAACCACTGTATTTAATACATCGACGAGTACTAGTAAAGCTACAAATACAGTAGTGTCAACTAATAGAGCAACTAATACTGTGTTTAATACGTCAACAAATACAACAACGGTATTTAATACAACAACAGCTACGGTAACAACGTTTAACACTAGTACAGCTACTACAACCACTTTTAACACGAGTACTAATACTATAACTATATATAGCACAACATACGAAACAAACATTGACACGACTACTACTTTTAATACGTCAAGAACTACAATATTTATAACTACTATAAGTACAAATAGAAATACAACAACGGTATTTAATACAAGTACTGTTACGGAAAAAAGCTACAAGTACTGTTGTGTCAACTAACAGAGCCACTACAACTACATATGAAACAAGCAAAGCTACCAACACTGTAGTATCAACAAACAGAAGTACTAATACAGTGTTTAATACTACCACTGCTACAACCACTACGTTCAATACTACAACAGCAACTGTTACTGTGTTTAACACTACAACTACAACAAACAGAAGTACAACTACAACTTTCAACACTTCAACTAACACAACAACGGTAGTATCAACTAATAGAGCTACTACTACAACTTACAGTACCAACAGAGCAACTAATACTGTTATAAGTACTAACACGGTATTTAACACAACAACAACATTTAACACTACTGTAGCTTTTTACAATACTACAAGAGCAGATTACAATACTGACAGAGTAGACTACAACAGCGTTGGCACCTAGTTAGAAAAGATTAAAAGTGTGTAATAGTATATAAAGAAATTTAAATTTAATTTAATAATATGGAAATGTTTAATAGGAAGGTCCTTAAAGAAAGAATAGGGCACCTTCAAAAAAATGATAAGCTCGATTACTTAGAGCAAGTAGAAGGCTACGTTATACGAAAGTGTAGCGAAAACGGAATAGAGTATGCTTATGATGTAATGGCAGAGGAAATGCCTTACTTCAAAACAATGGCATACACAGAGTTGGCAACGTGTTTTTATTTACAGCCAATGAACTTCAAAATAAGAGACGCACAATTACCAGATGCGTTTAATGATAAAGATCATGAAGTTTTAGATTATGCTTCTTATTTTGTAAGCAACATAACAGATAATACAGCTAACAAGTACAAAGATAGATTAGATGATTACCGAAAGTGGCCAGCTAAAGATTACTTAGTAATACTTCCAGGTTCAAACAAATTAAAAGACAGATGTTGTTTGAATAAAATGAGGCATATACAAAGAACACACAAAGGTAACGTTTTATTTAAGCCACACCCGATAACAACCCATCAGATAATTGGTGAAGATGAAAGATTTATTTGGGCAGGAAAACGTATTGCCAAGAGAGATGGATATGTATTACTACATACAAAAGTCTAAGAAAGTTTACACAACGCATTTAAGTGAAAGTGCTGTATATGCAAGTGTGTTAGGTAAAGACATAGAACCATTTGATGTATGGAACAATATATTTTATGGATCTTTTTATTGTGTTAGTAATCATTTATTTGATAACAAGCATGATGCAAGAAATTATATCAACAAAGTTTTTTCAAGTCCTAAGTCAGGAGTTATATGTCCTAGGATAGATAAAAACTGGAAAGAAAAAGTTGATAAGTACTTTGAGTATATAACTACTAAAAGAGACAAGTATAAAAACTGGTTTATTGATAGTAGAAAACCAAAAAATAAAAAATAAAATTTAATATAATGAGAATAAAAAAAGACGAATTAAAAGAACTACAAGAAAAAGTTTCAAATATAAACCAAGCTAAACTTAGACTTGGTACTTTAGAAACACAAAAGGTAGTAATAGCACAAGCTATTATAAATTTACAGAGACAACTAGAAGAGTTTCATCAGAAGATGGATGTGTTGTACGGTAACGGTGATAAGTTGAACATTGATGTTAACTCAGGTGAATATCAAAAAATAGAGGAAGATGAAACTAATAAGAAAAATTAGTGTTGGCAAAGATTATAAGAACGATGCTATGCACTACTCTGTAGGTCAAGAGGTTTATGGCGGGCACACTATTTGTGATATCATAGATGGTAAAGACAAATACAGTGTGTTTATTAAAAAAAAAAATGAAGACGTATTACCATGGAAAGACTTTAATAAAAACATGGCAATATCAGTCGAGTATAACTTAGAGTATTGAGAGGTTTATTTGACTTCATCATAACACCAAAAGGTAAACGCTACAACAACACTAAGCAAGTTGGTGATACAGAACTTATATTAAATGCTTCAATTGAAGACCATTTAATGATAAATAGAACTGGTATTGTAAAAGCGTTACCTAGCGTTGGTAAAACTAATATACAAATTGGTGATGAAGTAATTCTTCACCATAATGTATTTAGAAGATGGTATGACGCTCATGGTAATGAAAAAAATAGTAGAAGCTTTATAGATGAAAATACATACTGCGTATCTAGTGAACAGATATTTTTGTATAAACATAAAGATGAATGGCTAGCACCAGATGAATATTGTTTTGTTAAGCCAATAAAATCACGTGATGATTTTGATAATGATAAAGAACAGCAATTAGTAGGTGTTTTAAAATATTCAAATAACTCCTTAGAAGCGTTAGGATTAACAGAAAATACCTTAGTGGGTTTTAGTCCGTATAGCAAGTTTGAGTTTGTTATAGATCGCGAGAGGTTATATAGGGTATTAACTAATTCAATTACAATTAAATATGAATATCAAGGACAAGAAGAAGAATATAATCCAAGCTGGTTATAAGGCGGTTGATGAATTAATTAAAGTTGCCAAAGAAGAAATAGTAGATACAGACGAAGACATATCAGCTGACAGATTAAAAAATGCAGCAGCAACTAAAAAGCTTGCTATATTTGACGCGTTTGAAATATTAAATAAAATACAAGACGAACAGAACATGCTTGATGGTGTGGTAAAAGAAGATAAACAAGAATCTTTTGGTGGTTTTGCAGAAAGAAGATCTAAGTAATGTACGAACAAACATTATATAAAGTTGTTCAACCAGTTAAGTTAACTACGGTTAATAGGTTAAACAAAAGTAAAAAGTGGAAGTACGGGTATAATAAAGAACATGACGTTGTTGTTATATCTAAAACAGGTATGATAGGTGATATAGTAGAAATACAAAATTTACAAATAGCATTACCTAAACAGCCAAAAATACATAAGTTTGAAAATGATAAATGGCAAGTAACGCCATATCCAAAAGAACTTAATAGGATAAAATCAATATTTGATTGGAGATTATCCCGATGAATTTAAAAACAAATATATTGATTATATAGAGGATGAATTTAAAAGAAGAGAAAGCGGTTTCTGGTTTTATAACAAGGGTGTTGCTACTTATGTTACTGGTACTCATTACATGTACCTCCAATGGTCAAAGATTGATGTTGGACACCCTGATTTTAGAGAAGCAAATAGATTATTCTTTATATTCTGGGAAGCTTGCAAAGCAGACACAAGAGCGTATGGCATGTGTTACCTTAAAAACAGACGATCTGGTTTTTCATTTATGGCCTCAGGTGAAATCGTTAACCTTGCCACAATATCATCAGATGCAAGATTCGGTATATTATCTAAGTCTGGTGCCGATGCTAAAAAGATGTTCACAGATAAAGTTGTACCAATATCAGTCAACTATCCTTTCTTTTTCAAGCCTATACAGGATGGAATGGACAGACCGAAGACAGAGTTGGCATACAGAGTACCAGCGTCTAGGCTTACAAGAAAAAAGCTTACCACAGCTACCAGTGATCAACCGGAAGAACTTACCGGTCTTGATACAACTATCGATTGGAAAAACACCGGTGATAATTCGTATGACGGTGAGAAATTAAAACTTCTTGCACATGATGAATCAGGTAAGTGGGAAAGACCAGATAATATATTAAATAACTGGAGAGTAACTAAAACAACTCTAAGATTAGGTAGTAGAATCATAGGTAAGTGTATGATGGGTAGTACTTGTAATGCACTAGATAAAGGTGGTGATAATTTTAAGAAATTATATTATAACTCTGACGTAACTAAAAGAAATAAAAATGGCCAAACAGCTTCAGGACTATATTCGTTTTTTATACCAATGGAGTGGAACTATGAGGGATTTATGGATGAGTATGGCTTACCTGTGTTTGATACACCAGATAACGAGGTCAACGGCCCACACAATGACATTATTGATACTGGCGTTATAGATCACTGGCAAAATGAAGCAGAGGGTTTAAAAAACGATCAAGATGCGTTAAATGAGTTTTACCGTCAGTTTCCAAGAACTGAAGAACACGCATTTAGAGACGAAGCTAATAATAGTATATTTAATCTAGTAAAAATATACGAGCAAATAGACTTTAATGAAGAAGCTAACAACAGTATATCCATTGGTAATTTTCAATGGGTAAATGGTATTAAAGATACAAACGTTATGTTTTATCCAGATCCCAAAGGTAGATTTAGAATTAGCTGGGTACCACCTACTAATTTACAAAATAAGTTTATTGAAAGAAACGGATTGAAGTATCCAGGTAATGAGCACATGGGTGCTTTTGGATGTGATAGTTACGATATATCAGGAACAGTTGATGGCGTAGGTTCAAATGGTGCTTTACATGGTTTAACTAAGTTTAGCATGGAAGACGCACCACCTAGTCAGTTTTTTTTAGAGTACGTGGCAAGACCACAAACTGCTGAGATATTCTTTGAAGATGTTTTAATGGCATTAGTATTTTATGGCATGCCTATACTTGCAGAAAATAATAAACCTCGTCTATTGTATTATTTACGAAGAAGAGGTTATAGAGGTTTCAATGAACAGACCTGATAAAGTATGGAACAAATTATCTGTTACAGAAAAGAAATAGGTGGTATACCTAACTCAAGTGAAGATATAAAGCAAGCTCACGCTGCTGCTATTGAAATGTATATACAAGAACATGTAGGTTTAAAGTTAAACGGTTGTTGTGGTAACATGTATTTTAACAGGACTTTAAATGATTGGGCGAAATTTGATATTACTAAGCGTACTAGGTTTGATGCTACTATTAGCTGCGGGCTTGCGATTATGGCTTGTAATAGACACCTTTATACACCTAATTCGAAAACACATAAAGCGAAAGTAAATATAAACTTTGCAAGATATAACAATGATGGATTTACATCACAAATAATAAAATAGATATGAGTAAAAAAGGTTATTTTCCTAGTCAAGTAGTTAGCGACGCTGAAAAAGCTAGTGCTGAATACGGTTTAAAAGTAGCTAAAGCTATTGAAAATGAATGGTTTCGAAAAGATAAAAACAATAGATATAATATTAATCAAGCTGAGTTTCATAAACTTAGATTATATGCTAGAGGTGAACAATCAATACAAAAATATAAAGATGAATTATCTATTAATGGTGATTTATCTTATCTTAATTTAGACTGGAAGCCAGTACCTATAATACCAAAGTTTGTAGATATAGTTGTTAATGGTATTGCAGAAAGAACTTATGATATAAAAGCGTATTCAAGATCCAGCTGGCGTTTAAAAAGAACAAATTACCTAGAGTCTATAATAAATGACATGATACTAGAGAGTTCAACGATAATGTTATGAACAAGTTTGGTATAAATATGTATCAAAATAATCCCGAAGAGTTACCACAAAGTAATGAGGAGCTTGAAATACACATGCAGCTAAACTACAAACAGGCTATTGAACTAGCAGAA
>UEXL01000462.1_pt1 | contig 19157 bp, 25 predicted proteins | sample 1796671 | NCBI WGS metagenome assembly UEXL01 (sample SAMEA4772471, study PRJEB27181) | metagenome | reverse complement strand
CTCAACGGCAACAAAATGTGGATCACCAACGGCCCGGACGCGCACACCTATGTGATCTACGCCAAAACCGACACCAGCGCCGGCCCGCGCGGCATCACCGCCTTTATCGTGGAACGCGGCTTTGCCGGCTTTTCAGCCGCCCAGAAACTCGACAAACTCGGCATGCGCGGCTCCAACACCTGCGAACTGGTATTCCAAGACTGCCAAGTGCCCGAAGAAAACGTACTTGGCGGCGAAGGCAACGGCGTCAAGGTCCTGATGAGTGGCCTGGACTACGAGCGCACCGTGCTGTCCGGCGGCGCCACTGGCATCATGCAGGCGTGCATGGATGTGGTGGTTCCCTACGTCCACGAACGCAAACAGTTCGGCAAGGCCATCGGCGAGTTCCAGCTCATGCAAGGCAAAATCGCCGACATGTATGTGATGCTCAACGCCAGCCGCAGCTACCTCTACAACGTGGCCATGCCGCCGACCGCGGCGAGACCAACCGCAAGGACGCCGCCGGCGTGATCCTCTACTGCGCCGAGAACGCCACCAAAATGGCACTGGAAGCCATCCAGACGCTGGGCGGCAACGGCTACATCAACGAATACCCCACCGGCCGCCTGCTGCGCGACGCCAAGCTCTATGAAATCGGCGCCGGCACCAGCGAAATCCGCCGCATGCTGATCGGCCGCGAGTTGTTTAACGAGACGGCCTGATGCCCAACGCCGGACAAACACTACGGCGTCAGGCGCTTTGCGTCTGGCGTCCAGCGAGATAACCCATGCCCAAGATCAATAGCCAGATCAATCCCAACAGCCCGGACTTCCAGGCCAATCGGGAACACAACCTGCTGCTGCGTCAGCAATTGCAGGACAAGCTCGACCACATTGCCCATGGCGGTGGCGAAGCGGCGGAACAGCGCCTACGAGAGCGTGGCAAATTACCGGTGCGCGAACGCATCAATCTGCTGCTGGACCCCGGCTCCCCGTTTCTGGAAATCTCCGCCCTGGCCGCCGAAGGCGTCTACGGTGAAGACGCGCCCGCCGCCGGTTGTGTCGGCGGCATCGGCCAGGTGCAAGGCGTGGAATGCATGATCGTCGCCAACGACCCCACCGTAAAGGCGGCAGCTATTACCCGCTTACCGTGAAAAAACACCTGCGCGCCCAGGCCATTGCCGCAGAAAACCGCCTGCCCTGCATTTACCTGGTGGATTCCGGCGGCGCCAACCTGCCACGGCAGGACGAAGTATTCCCGGACCGCGAACACTTCGGCCGCATCTTTTTCAACATGGCCAACATGTCCGCCCGTGGCATTCCGCAGATCAGTGTAGTGCTCGGTTCCTGCACCGCCGGCGGCGCCTATGTGCCCGCCATGGCCGACGAAGTGATCATGGTGAAAGAGCAGGCCACCATCTTCCTGGCCGGCCCGCCACTGGTGAAAGCGGCCACCGGTGAAGTGGTCACCGCTGAAGATCTGGGCGGTGCCAACCTGCATTGCGAACAATCCGGTGTGGCGGATCACCTGGCCGACGACGAACCCCATGCCTTCGAGTTGGCGCGCCAGTGCATCGCCCACCTGAACTGGCACAAACCGGATCAGGTAAAGCGCCTTCCCGTGCAAGCCCCGCCTACGACCCACAAGAGCTTTACGGTGTGATCCCCACCACCACTCGCCAGCCCATGCCCGCCCGCGAGTTGATTGCACGCATGGTGGATGGCTCAGAACTGGACGAATTCAAATCCCGTTACGGCACCACCCTGGTGTGCGGCTTTGCCCGCATTCACGGCTACCCGGTGGGCATTCTCGCCAACGACGGCGTGCTGTACTCGGAATCTGCCCAGAAAGGCGCGCACTTCATCGAGCTGTGCAACCAACGCAAGATTCCCCTGCTGTTCCTGCAGAACATCACCGGTTTCATGGTCGGCCAGAAATACGAAGCCGAAGGCATTGCCAAGCACGGCGCCAAGATGGTCAACGCGGTGGCCTGCGCCACCGTGCCCAATACCGTGATTACCGGCGGCAGCTTTGGCGCCGGTAACTACGGCATGTGCGGCCGCGCCTACGACCCGCGCTTCATGTTCATGTGGCCCAACGCCCGCATCTCAGTAATGGGTGGCGAACAGGCCGCCAGCGTACTTACCCAGGTGAAACAGGCCTCACTGAAGAAAAAGGGCCAGGCGTGGAGTGATGAAGAGGCCGGGAAATTTCAGGCTGACATGACCGAACGCTATGAAGAAATGGCTCAACCCTGGTATGCCAGCGCCCGCCTATGGGACGACGGCGTTATCGATCCCGCCGATACCCGTGATGTGCTTGGCCTGGCCATTTCCGCCAGCCTAAACGCGCCGATCGAAGAAACACGCTACGGCGTGTTCCGGATGTGATTGAGAGACGCTTGCACGCAACACGGCTAAAGAGAGCAAGACATGAGTGTTACGACAAACATTGAAGGACAAGTTGCCCGGATTACGCTGGATAATCCGGAGAAGCGTAATGCCTTCGATGACATCATTATCGCCTCGCTGACCGAGGCGTTTAAAAAAGTTGGCAGCGATGGCAGCGTGCGTGTGGTGTTGCAGGCTGCCGGCAAGCATTTCTCTGCCGGGGCGGACCTCAACTGGATGCGCGCCATGGGCAAGCTGGACGCAGAACAAAACCAGCAGGACGCCCTGCGCCTTGCCGCCCTGATGCAGACCATCGATCAATGCGCCAAGCCGGTTATCGCTCGCGTCCAGGGTGCAGCCTTCGGTGGCGCCCTGGGTTTGATCTGTGCAGCGGATATGGCGGTGGCTGCAGACAATGCGCGCTTCTGTCTTAGTGAAGTGAAGCTGGGCATTGTGCCCGCAGTGATCAGCCCCTATGTGGTTCGCGCCATGGGCGACCGCCAGGCCAACCGCTATTTCATGACAGCAGAAGTGATTGCCGCCGAGCGCGCTCAACAGATTGGCATTGTTCACGAGGTGGTCAGCGAAGACGCATTGGATAGCGCCGTTGATGGATTGATTAACGTGCTGCTTGCTGGTGGCCCCCAGGCCCAGGTGGAAACCCGGGCACTGATTGCCCGTGTCAGTGACGGCCCCATCGACGACGCCATGCTCAACGACACCGCCGCCCTCATCGCCCGACTACGCACCGGCGAAGAAGGTCAGGAAGGGCTCAGTGCCTTTCTGGAAAAACGAAACCCCAATTGGGTCTGACCCACTATTCGCAGGAGCGTCGCTAGCAGCGCGATACCCACGCTGGAATCGCGCCGCCAGCGTCGCTCCTGCGGCAGGACAAAGGCATCACCATGGCAAAGATAAAAACTCCTGATCGCTAACCGAGGCGAAATTGCGCGTCGCATCATGCGCACTTGCCGCCAGCAAGGTATAGCCACGGTGGCGGTCTATTCTGAACCGGACGCGACCCTTCCCCACGTGATGGAAGCCGATCAGGCCGTCTGCCTGGGTCCCGCAGCAGCACGGGAAAGTTATCTGGTTATCGACAAGGTCATCGCCGCCGCCCGAGCTACCGGGGCCGACGCCATTCACCCCGGCTACGGTTTTCTGTCTGAAAACACCGCTTTTGCCGCCGCCTGTGATCAGGCCGGCATCGTCTTTGTGGGCCCCAATGCCCGCGCCATCGACATCATGGAGACAAGGCCGCCGCCCGCCAATTAATGGCTGAAAGCGGCGTCCCGGTTCTGCCAGGCTTCGACAAGGAAGGCGCCAGTGACAGCGAATTAATCGCAGCCGCCACCGAGGTCGGTTTCCCCCACTACTGATCAAGGCCGTGGCCGGCGGCGGCGGCAAGGGCATGCGGGTGGTGAACAGTGCCGGCGAATTTGATGAAGCCCTGGCCGCCGCGCGGCGCGAAGCAAGCAACGCCTTTGGCGACGACCGAGTACTACTGGAGCGCTACCTGGCTACCGCCCGCCACGTGGAAGTGCAGGTGTTTGCTGATAACCACGGCAACGCTGTTCACCTGTTCGAACGAGACTGTTCCGTGCAGCGTCGCCACCAGAAAATCATCGAAGAAGCGCCGGCACCGGGCCTCGACGACGCCACCCGCCATGCCTTCGGGGAAGCCGCGGTACAAGCCGCAAAAGCCATCGATTACCGGGGCGCGGGAACGGTCGAATTTCTCTACGGCGATGACAGCCAATTCTACTTCATGGAAATGAACACCCGCCTGCAGGTGGAACACCCGGTCACCGAAATGATCACCGGCGAAGACCTGGTGGCCTGGCAGCTGGCCGTGGCCGCCGGCGAACCGCTACCAAAACAGCAGGATCAGATTCAGCGCCACGGCGCCGCCATGGAAGTGCGCCTGTATGCGGAAAACCCGGAACAAGGGTTTCTCCCCTCCTCCGGCCTGCTTCGCCATCTACGCTGGCCTCATTCACTGAGCCGTGTGGATGCCGGCTACGAACAGGGTGATCGGGTAGACGAACACTACGATCCCATGATCGCCAAACTGATCTGTCATGGCGCGGACCGCAACGCCGCAAGGCAACAACTGATTCAGGCATTGGACGCCCTGGAGCTGGAAGGCATCCACCACCACAACGCCGCCTTCCTGCGCCGGGTGCTCAACGACGATGCCTTCGCCGAAGCCGACCTGGATACTCGCCTGCTGGAGCACCGCCCGCATTTGATGGAAGCCACCGCCGTGGATTCCGGCTTGTTGGCGCTGGCCGCTGCGCGCTTGCACGCTGCCAAGGCCTGCGGAGACAGCCCCTGGCAATCGCTCAATGGCTGGCGACCGCTCAATCAACGCCTGCGCCAAACCCGGGTGGAAGCAAACGGTGAACAACTCACCGTGCGCGATGACGGCCAGCAAACCACCATTGGTGACCGCCGTGCCGCAGTCAGTTTTGCCGTGGACCCCACCACACAAAGCTTGAGCCTGCACTGGGGCACGGACAGCCTGACGGCCCGTTTCGCCTGGCAAAACATGCGCACCGTGGTGCTGTTTGTGGGCGGCCAGGCGTACCCGGTCACTCTGAATCCCAGCCGTGATACCGCCCAACATGCAGACGCCGGCGGCTTCAGCGCGCCCATGAGCGGCACCATTGTTGCCTTGCACGCCGCCCCAGGCGATACGGTTGAAGCCGGCGATGCGGTGATTACACTGGAAGCCATGAAGATGGAACACACCCTGCGCGCCACCGTGCCCGGCACGGTGAATGGCTTTGCCGTCGCCGTTGGCGACAGTGTCAGCGAAGGCACAGTTTTGGTGGAGTTCACCGCCACTGACAGCACAGGAGAGACAGAATGAGCGCCCCTCTCTGGCTACCCGGTAGCGACAGCCAACACACACAGCTGGCCACTTTCTGGCAGCAGGCACGCGCCAACAGTGGCCTACCCTTAACGGATTATCAGGCCTTGCATCACTGGTCCGTGGAGCAGCCCGATGCCTTCTGGCAGCAGGTCTGGGACCACTGCGATGTGGTCGGTCGCCCCGGCGACACCGTGCTGACTACCGGTGAAACATTCCAAAGCACTCGCTGGTTTGCTGACGGCGAACTCAATTACGCGGAAAACCTGCTCAAGCGTAACGACACCAACACCGCCGTCATCAGCGTGCTGGAAGATGGTAGCCGCAGCACCATCAGCTATGCGCAACTGCGGGTGGCAGCAGGCAAAGTGGCCGCCCAACTGCAGGCCGCCGGCATCCAGCCCGGTGATCGGGTGGCGGGCTATATGCCCAACCGCACCGAAACCTTGATTGCCGCCCTGGGGGCCGCCTGGATCGGCGCAGTCTGGTCCTCCTGCTCACCGGATTTTGGCGTCTCTGGGGTGCTGGATCGGTTCGGCCAGATCGAACCCAGGGTGCTGCTGGCCTGCGATGGTTACCATTACAACGGCAAATGGATTGATCTGGGCGAGCGTATCGATGCGCTCCATGACGCCCTGAAACCGGAGTTGCTGATTGTGGTCCCCGGGCGCGGAGACAGCAGCACGGTTCCCAAAGCCCTGATCTGGGGAGCCTGGTTGGACGCCGCTGGCCCGCCCCCCGCGTTTGTGCGTCTGCCCTTTAACCACCCACTCTTTATTCTCTATTCCTCCGGCACCACCGGGCAGCCCAAATGCATTGTTCATGGTGCCGGCGGCACCCTGCTCCAGCAGACCAAAGAGCTGCACCTGCACGGCGATGTGCGTGACAGCGACACGCTGTTCTACTTCACCACCTGCGGCTGGATGATGTGGAACTGGCTGATCTGCGGGCTGCATACCGGCGCCACGCTGGTGCTGTACGACGGCAACCCGGCCTATCCGGATACCGGCAGGTTGTTTGACTTGATCGACGCAGAAGGCATTACTCATTTCGGCACCAGCGCCAAGTTTGTTCAGGCGGTAGAGAAATCCGGACTGTGCCCCAAAGACAGCCACGATCTCTCCACACTGCGCACCCTGTTCTCCACCGGTTCGCCGTTGCTCCACGAAAGCTACGACTACCTTTACCAGCAGGTAAAATCGTCACTGTTGGTGAGCTCTATTTCCGGCGGCACCGACATCATTTCCTGCTTTGCACTGGGTAACCCGCTGCTGCCGGTGTATCGCGGCGAGCTGCAATGCCCGGGCCTGGGAATGGATGTGTGGCGGTGTTCGACGATAACGGCCAACCGTTAGCCGACAGCAAAGGCGAACTGGTCTGCCGGGCGCCCTTCCCTTCGTGCCCGGTCAGCTTCTGGAATGACCCGGACGGCCAGCGTTTTCACGCTGCCTACTTTGCCCGCTTCGAAGGCATCTGGGCCCATGGCGATTACGCCCAACTGGCACCCCATGAGGGCCATCAAGGGCTGATCATTCATGGCCGTTCTGATGCGGTTCTCAACCCCGGCGGAGTGCGTATCGGCACTGCGGAAATCTATCGTCAGGTGGAAACCCTGTCAGAAATCCGTGAAGCCATTGTGGTGGGCCAGCAATTCGACGGTGATGTTCGGGTAATATTATTTGTGGTTCCCGCAGACGGCGTGGAACTCGATGACACGCTGCAAACCCGAATTCGAAAAGCCATTCGCCAGGGCGCCACGCCACGGCACGTGCCCGCCGTTATTCTGTCGGTTCCGGAAATTCCCCGTACCGTTAGTGGCAAAATTGTGGAGCTGGCGGTGCGCGAAGTGATTCATGGACGCCCGGTCACCAACCGCAACGCCTTGGCTAACCCGGACGCCCTGGCCCACTTCGCCAATCGCATTGAGCTTGAAGACTGACCGTCCGGTCGCCGGGTCATTGACGGCCCGGCGCAAAGGCGCATCATGGGCGCTGTATCGACAGCCATGACAGACCATAATGATAAAAAATACCGTCGTCCGCGCACTGGCTACCGCCTTGCTGCTTTGCGCCTCCCGGCCCTCTGGGCACAGATCATTACGCTCACCGGTGCCGACTTCAAACCATTAATCGGCAAACAAACCGGTCTGTACTCCTTCTTTGCCATGCAGGATGGCCGCCTTTCACCGGTTCCCCATCAGTGGGTTCAGTGGTCAAGAGAGGGGTACCCCTACTTTGAAGAAGATGACAGCACCCATCTGATTGGTGACCCGCGCCGCATCGATAGTGAAGACCGTTTACTGCTGCGCTTCGAAGATGGCGGCCCGGCGCTCAGCGGTAACGTTTCAGAACAAGTCGCCGCCGACCTGGTGGTCTCCCATAACGACAAAGAGCATCATTTCTACCTGGTCAAAAACGCCTACCTGCAAAGCACCGAACGTTATGTGCAGTTCGATCCCGACAGCATGACGATCAAGAGCACTGACTTTGCCCTGAGCATGGCAGACCAAAACCTGTTTAAGTGGAACGACTTTTATTTCCGCGGTTTCGAAGGGGAAAACGGTCAGCGTCAGAGTATTCTTGATACGCTCAAATTACGCCTCAGCGCCGGTGTATTCGGCGAAAACAACCGCGTTACTTTGAACAACAACAACCTGGACCCGACAGTAAAACAGATCATTAGCGGCCCACTGGCCGCCATGGTCTATGCCACCACCTCCGTCAAGGTGGCACGGGTGCCTGTGCTGCGCATTCACAACTACTTCCTGGTGATGCCTCAGCAAGTCGACATCCATAGCCGCTTCACCCTGCCCGGTATCGCCGACACCGTTCTAGAACGCCCTGCTCTGGATATTTCCCTGGATGGCAACGATCTGTACGACAGCAAACTGGTGACCAGCTGGACGGGCAGCCACGTGGGCATCACCGATGGGCTGCTCTCGGAATCGGAAAAAGCCATGCTCGCCATGCCACTGAAAGGGAATAACTGGATCTGGTTTGGTACCGGCCGGGGCTTCGACATGCTCGCCCAGCTGGCTTTCGTAAAGGGCTTTGATACCCCCGCCCGACTGCTGTACCAGGACGATGCCAGCCAGGTGAACGAGCCGGAACGGTTTGCCGGGCAATTACCCAATGTGGGATTTTCGTTGACCGATATTCCGTTTGGTAAGGAATTTTATTTCATCACCCGAATGTATTATAGCCATGACAGCAATGGCCTGCCGCCGGGTGTCTATGCAAAAAATCTACTCTCGGAACCCAAAGCTAGATTGTTAATGAAGTAAATGGAAAAAGCCTCTGATCACAGAGGCTTTTTCTTTTAGTGATGGCTTAACCGATGGTAGACCTCATCCTTCAGCCTTATTCGATCCTGTTTTAACCGTTCCATCTCAGGATCCGAAATCGGGCTCTCGCGCATCTCCAGCCCCCGTATCTGTTTGTCCAGTTTGTCGTGCTCCAGAATGAGTGCCTTGAACGTGGGATCTGCGTTAGCAAGCTCGTCTATCTTCTGGTGAAAATCGGGAAATTCGTGATGAATGCTATGATTTTCGCCCAACATGAAAGTCGCTCCTTTAACGGAAATGGCAGGCCAGCCAATACAGCCGACCCTGTATTATGCGACAAGCAGAAACGGCTCACCGTTCCCCTTAAGACTCAAATCACCACATTTTCTGATTAGATTCAATCGCCCGCGGTCGTAAGATAAAAGTGAGCATGACGGCACGGTCATGCCGGACTCTGCGCTACGTAGTCCCCCTGCAGCCTTGCCCTGCAGTGTTTGGTGGTAGTCGGTAAACCCTATCCATCTGCAGAACGGAGGCGTGCACATGGCATTACCGAAATTAATCACCCGAGATCACCTGGAACACGGTCTGTTACGCACCAGCGACCGCTGCCATCACTGATGCCGGCCTGTTCGGCCCCGGCTCTGTGTGCTGGCAGCTAATGCGCGAAAACCTCATGTGCCTGGCACAGGGCCGCATACTGTTGCTGGCACTGGCAGACAGCCGCACAGCACAACTGGCCACCTCAAAGAACGACATGGTTCAGCGCCTGCAACACACTCAGGTGTTCATGCTGAAGCTGGTTTTCGGCAATCTGGACCAGGCACTACTGACTCTGAAAAGTACCCTTACCCGCCGCAAAACCCTGTTTGATGTGGAAGACAGCGACACCCTGCTGTACATGCTTAGCGCCTGGATGGATTCGTGCCTGCGGGTTTATCAAAGCGTGATTGAACCGCTCTCCACCGCACATCAGGAACGCTTGTTCGAAGAAACCATGGTGATGGCCGAGGCACTGGGCATACCGCCACAGCGATTGCCCGCACACTGGCACGCCCACCAGCGTTGGTGGAATAAGCGACTGGCCCGCAACGGCGATATTCCCCGCCACCGTCGGCAGCTGGGCCATACCCTGATTCGCGAACAGGGTTATCCCGGCCGGCTCCCCTACGGGAGCTACCTGGGCCTGGCGTCTTTCCAGATTCCGGAGCATCTGCGCGAACAGTTTCGGCTGCCACAGACCGGGCTGGATGCCCACCGCCGCTACCAGAAACAGATTCACCGGTTGATGGACCTGACCTGCCGACTACCCGAACGGTTGCGCTACCAGCCGGCCTACCATGAAGCCCAGCAACGACTTAGTGGCCGCGCCCGGGCAGATCTGCCTACTCGCTTGCTGAATCGCTGGTGGTCCGGGGAGTCCGATCTGGTCAGCAGTGGCTGGTCGATTCCGAAAATCGATCGTTTGCAAACCGTGGGGTATTAGTCGAGCGAGAGACGCCGGGCATGATTCCCGGCGTCTTCTTTCGGTTTATTTAAACCCGCGATGGTCCTTGATCATCTCGTAGGCCTTACTGATTTCCGCGGTTTTTTCCGTGGCCACGCGAATCATTTCCTCCGGCACGCCTTTGGCGGCCAGTTTGTCCGGGTGGTGTTGGCTCATTAGCTTGCGATAGGTTTTCTTCACTTCCTGATTGCTGGCGCTATCGGTGATACCCAGCACCTGATACGCCTGCGACAGTGACGGCCGTGACGGCCCGGCAGCCTGCTGCCCACCTTGATAGGAGTAGCCGCCACGGGCACCGGAGAATTGCGCCTGGGCCAGCAGCATATTCAGAATCTGCTGGAACTGGGCACGGGGCACGCCCAGCCCTTCTGCTACCCGCACCAGGATCGCTTCTTCGGCCGGGTCCAGTTCGCCGTCGGCCAGCGCGGTTTGCAGCAGAATTTCCAGCAATACCAAAATCAGCTGCTTGCGGTGCTTCACCGTTGCCGCAAACGTGGCCACCGCGTCATCGAGCGGGAAATCATCCTGCTTGCCCTGATTAAACAGCGCGACAGCCTGCTTGCGTTGCTCCTCGGAGAGCTGCATGCGGTCCATGACCGCCCTGGCTTGGGCAATTTCGTCCTCACTGACGCGGCCATCTGCCTTGGCCAGGTGCCCCATGATCGTAAACGCCGTATCGAATAGCGCCGACTGGACCTGCGATTGTTCGCCCGGTCCATAGGGCCGAAACGGATTAAAGGTCTGTACCCGTTCGGCGCCCTTGTCGAGCATGTGCCCAATCAGCACGCCGATACCCAGGCCAATGGGCCCGCCCGCCAGCATGCCGAGCAGGCCAAGGATGATCTTTCCACCCCAATTGAATTGCATCACGGTTCCTGTTTGGTTGCGTTAAACCAGCCCAGGCTGGTTATCGTGTCGGCCTGTGGCCGGTACTCCGCACTCACCCAGCCCGCATAGTCCAGCGAGTCGATATGAGCAAACACGGTATCAAAATGAATTTCGCCGCTACCAGGCTCATGGCGCCCGGGATTATCGGCAAACTGAATATGTCCTATATGGGGACAAAGTTGCGAAAGGAACGGCACAAATCCCCTTCCATGATCTGCATATGATAAAGATCGTATTGCAGGCAGATATTATCGCGCCCGCCGCCTCGATCACCGCCATGGCCATGGCCGAGGTATCCACCAGAAAACCGGGCATATCCCCGGGAGTTGATCGCTTCCAGGTTAATGTCAGCCCCTTGGCGGCGAACAGATCCGCGGCAAAGCGCAGATTGTCCACCAACGTCTCGAACGCCACATCTGACGGCAAGGCTTGCGGTTTCAGGCCAGCCAGACAATTTACCTGCCCGCAGCCCAGCGCCTCGGCATAGTCCATGGCGGTGAACACGCCTTCGCGAATGCCTCCACCCGATCCGGCAAGCAGGCAATACCGCGCTCGGCATCCCAGTCCCCGGCCGGCAGATTGAATAGCACCTGGGTCAGTCCGTTATCCGCCAGCAATGACGCCAATTGGTCAGCAGGCCAGTCATACGGGAACAGGTATTCCACCCCCTTGAAGCCGGCAGCCGCCGCCGCGGCAAAGCGGTCCGGGAACGGCAACTCGGTGAACAACATGGACAGGTTGGCGGCAAAACGTGGCATTACCCACTCTCCTCTTCAGAATCGCGCCACCCGTGCCAGTGGACAAGCGCACGCCATTGAGCCTTTCCAGCTCCAGCAACAAGCCACTGTGATCCACATCGCCATGGCCGCTGGCCAGCAGCGCGATATTCCTCGAACACCCGTTGGCTCAGGGGCAGGTCAGCCCTTCGGCCGGGCCTCATCCAGAATCATGCGCAGATCCTTAAGCTGGATCCGCGCCGGGGCGCCGGGTTCAAAATCCCGCGCCAGCATGCGCTCGCCATGCTGCTCAAGAATCTTGCTGCCCGCAAAGCCGCCCAGCAGTGCTTCACGGACTTTTCCGGGCGCGCGCCGCCCTTGGCCGCCAGCAACAGGGCTTCTGAAACGGCACCGATGGTGATACCGACAATCGCCTGATTTGCCAGTTTGGCCAGCTGACCGCTGCCCACCGGGCCAATGTGCGTCGTCTTGCCCAGGGCCTGAAAAACCGGGTCTGCCCGGTCGAAATCCGCATCACCACCGCCCGCCATAATTGACAGCGTCCCAGCCTCAGCCCCGCGGGTGCCACCGGAAACTGGCGCATCCAGATAACTGCCGCCCAGCTTCGCTACCTGTTCGCCGTGACGGCGCGCGGTTGCCGGCTCAATAGAGCTCATGTCGATCACCAGCGCCCCCGGACGCAGCCCGGCAATGGCATCCTGCTGGTACAACACCTGATCCACCGCCGCGCCATCTTCCAGCATGGTGATCACCACATCGGCTTCGGCCACCGCTTGCGCCGGCGTTGCCGCAATCCGCGCCCGGCCAGCAAACGGCTGCGCCTTGTCAGGGGTACGATTCCAGAGGGTGAGGGAAAAACCGGCATCCAGCAGTCGCGCCACCATGGGCGCACCCATCAGGCCGATGCCGAGAAAGCTGATATGAGGCATGACACTTCCTGAATGAACGGAACGAAAAGTCTACGCGATTCACACCGGTGACTGTAGCATCGGCAGTCTCTGAAATCAAAAGCCGCCCGAAGGCGGCTCTTTCAATCCGGGACACGATACCCGGAGCAACTCAGTGCTCAGGCCGACTGGCCGCGACGCCCACGCAGCCAGAAAACCACGGCCAGGATAATCGCCACTGATTGTGCGACCACACCTTGCACGGTGGGGTAGAGACCCAACCACTCGATGGTGGGCACGCCCAGATAGAACGCACTGATCAGCCCGGCTTCCTGCAGGGCGGCAATGCCGTTGCCAAGCAGAATCACCGACAGGATCAGCAGGACAATGCTGGTCACGCGGAAGAACAGACTCAGCGGCAAGCGCATGCCAATGCGGAAGAACAGGAAACACCACCGCCAGCGCCAGAATGGCCGCACCCATACCGTAAAACAGATAAGGCTGAGTCGTCGCCGTCACCTGGCTCAACAGGGCCTCGTAGAACAGGATGGTCTCGAAAATTTCGCGGTACACGGAAATGAAGGACACGAACGCCAACACCCAGATGGTGCCGCTGCCCAAGGCATTGTCCACCTTGCTCTTGATGTACCCCATCCACTTCTGGCTATTGCTGTTGCTGTGCATCCAGAAGCCCACGTAAAACAGAATCAGCGCGGCCACGACACCGGCAAAGCCTTCGGTCATTTCCCGTGATGCCCCGCTGAAGGTAATCAGCGTGTTGGCCACGTACCAGGTCAGCCCGCCGGCCACTAGCGCCATAATCCAGCCGTAGTGAATATGACGAGTAGCTTTCGCGGCGTTCGCCTTGCGGGTAAACGTCAGCAATGCGGCCACCACAAGCAAGGCTTCCAAGCCTTCGCGGAACAGGATAAAGAAGCTGGCAGACAGGGTCGCGGCCGGACTCAGGCCATCACCGGACAAGGCGTCGCCGGCTTGCGCCAGGCCCTGTTGGGCTGCGGCCACCTTTTCTGTCACTTCGCTGGCATCACGGCCACGGTCGATGGCTTCGCGTACGGCCATGAAGCGCGCCTCGGCACTGCGCATCAGCTCGCTGTCCACTGCGGCCAGCTGCTGTTCAATCATTTCGAAACCGTCCAAATAAGCAGACAATGCTGCCGCTTTTGGCGGCGCCTTTGTCGCCAGCCTGGTAGGCACTGTCAGCGTCGCTCAGCTTGTCATGGCTCAAGGCAATAAAACGGTTCTTATTGAAGAGCGCCCCCGGGCTGCGGCGCAAATACCCTAAGGCCGCATAGGCTTTTGGCCCCTGCTCCTTGAGCACATCTTCCGGCGCTTGGGCCACCAGGGTATCCAGCGTCAGTGCGCTTTTCATACCCGGTACAGTGGTGAAAACCTGTTCACCCTCTTGCGCCACATCGTCCTCAACCGCCTTGGCACCCACATAAAATGCCAGCGCCCAGCGGTCTTCTTCGCTCAGGGTATCGCCATAGGCGGCCATCCCCGTACCTTCCACCCCTTGGGTGATGGTGGTGTGTAGCCCCAGCAGTGAACGGCCGTTATAGCGCCCCACCTCGGTAAAGTCGGTGGGTGCTGGCTCCAGCGCCACGCCGGCAGGGCCATCGCCCTTGCCCTGCGCACCGTGGCAGGCCGCACAGTGGCTCTGATACAACGCCGCTGCATGTGTGCCTGATCCGGCGCCTGCTTGGGTGACACAGGAATGCCGTACACGCTCACCAAGGTCGCACGGATAGACTGCGCCAAAGCCTTGATCTCACTCTCGGCCGCTTTGCCGGTCACCGCTTGTTGCAGGTCACTGGCTTGGGCTTGCAACATCTGCTTGCCTTCAGCCTCAGGCAGTTCTGCCACCCCTTCGGCCAACAGCACGGAGAATTCCGACATTTCGGCATATTCTGCCGGGCTGACAATCTCGCCATCCACCACGGCATTGATATAGTCCGCTCCCACATACTCGACCAGCTGGACAAGAGCGGTCTGATTGGCGGCATGGGCAGGCAGGGAAAAACAACAAAACGCGAGCAGGACCCCGAGAAATGGTCGGGCCAGGAAAGTGCGCGGCATAAGAATGAACCTAGTTCAGGATATTAAGGCGAGTCATTATCATTTATGTTCCCGCCTGCATCAAGGAAACCGCCACTCTTAATAAAGAAGGAGCTAATACAGCACGAAGGTACCAGCAATTTTCAGCCCACAGTAAACGCCAATACCTTGCTGATGTGTGCCTGTGGTCGACCGCTTTCCGCCTGCCAGGCATTGAAGGCCCCTTGAGCAGCTTTCTGGTCCCGCTGACTTGCCGGGGCCTTGTCGATAATGTTCTGCGCCTTCAGGGCGGCCACCACATCGCCAGTGGGATACCAGGTATCGCGACCCACCATGCGCAGGAATGCGGCGCCGGAATTGCCGCCCAGCTGCTTGCCCCGCTTCTTCAGCAACAGCCACATGCCCACGGTGTCGTCTGCCGGCCAGTCCGCCAGCCAATTCCCCACGCTGCCGTACTCTTCAGCCAGATCGAGCACCAGCTGGGCGTTATGGCGGATCGCCTTCATCTTGCCCCAGTGGCGAATCAAGCGGGTATCCTGCATGCGCTCATCGAGCATCGTGTCCGGCATCAGCACCAGCTTTTCCGGGTCGAAACCAAAAAAAGACTCCTCAAATGCCGGCCATTTGTTGTCCACCAGGGAATGCTTCAAACCAGCGCGAAAAATTCGCCGGGTCAGCGCCGACATATAAAACGCATCATCACGACCGCGCAGGGTCTGTGCATCGGCCACAGCGGGCAACTGTGACTGCACCGCCTTCAGCGAGCCTTTGCGGTTCACCGCCAGGGCCAGTAAATCCTTGAATGGGGTCACGCTCTACTCCGGTTTGCGCCTTTGTATGCAGGCGGCAGAAATACAGTGTCGGATATACAGTGAAAAGGTCGCATTGTAGAATCACTTCCCTGCCCTCTACGAGTCGACCTGCGGGAACTTCATGACAAGCGATCAATACCACGTCAGCAAATCCGACAAACTCAAAGGCGTATGTTACGACATCCGCGGCCCAGTGCTGCGTGAAGCGCACCGGCTGGAAGACGAAGGCCACCGGGTCATCAAGCTGAATATCGGCAACCCGGCCCCATTCGGTTTCGAAGCACCGGAAGAGCTGCTTCAGGACGTGATCGCCAATCTGCCGGATTCTACCGGCTATTGCCATTCCAAGGGCCTGTTCCCGGCCCGCAAGGCAGTCATGCAATACACCCAGACCAAGGGCATTGAAGGCGTCACCGTGGATGATGTGATCATCGGCAACGGGGTGTCCGAGCTGATTGTCATGGCCATGCAGGCACTGCTCAACAGCGGCGACGAAGTACTGCTGCCCGCTCCAGACTACCCGCTGTGGACCGCATCGGTGCGACTTTCCAGCGGCACCCCGGTCCATTATTTGTGCGATGAGCAGCAAGATTGGCAGCCGTCTCTGGAAGATATTCGCGCCAAGGTGAACAAGAACACCAAGGCACTGGTGATCATCAACCCGAACAACCCCACCGGTGCCAACTACGAACCGGCCATGTTGCGCGAGCTGTTGCAGATCGCCCGCGAGAACAACCTGATCGTGTTCGCTGATGAAATCTACGACAAGATTCTCTACGACGGCGAAGAGCACACGTCTATTGCCTCCATGGCTGACGATGTACTGTTCATTACCTTTAACGGCCTGTCCAAAACTACCGCGCCGCCGGTTTCCGTGCGGGGTGGATGGTGATTTCCGGCGCCAAGCATCGTGCGCAAAGCTATATCGAAGGGCTGGATATGCTGGCCAGCATGCGGCTGTGTGCCAACGTGCCCAGCCAGCATGCCATCCAGACGGCACTGGGCGGCTACCAGAGCATTGGTGATCTGGTGCTGCCCACCGGCCGCCTGGGGCGCCAGCGTGATCTGGCCTGGGAAATGCTCGACTCGATTCCCGGCGTCAGCTGCGTGAAACCCAAATCGGCACTGTACCTGTTCCCCAAACTGGACCCGAAGGTGTTCCCGTTTGAAGACGATGAAGCCTTTGCGCTGGATCTGCTCCGCGAAGAAAAAGTGCTGATCGTTCAGGGCACCGCTTTTAACTGGCCCGACCCGGATCACTTCCGCGTGGTGTTCCTGCCCCGCCCGGATGATCTGGAAGATTCCATCGGCCGGATTGCCCGTTACCTGGACCGGGCTCGCAAAAAAATAAAAACTGCCCGCCGGAGCGTCGCGGGCAATGCGATGTATTGCGTTAAAAGTTCCAAGTTGAAAGTTCAAAAGCGCGGCACGGGATCATCATTTTCATACCGTGCCTGCGATTCAATAACTGTGAGCTCGGAGAGCCAAACCCTGAGCAAAAATCACAGCTTTTGCCTCGCGTTTCAACTTTAAACTTTACACTTTCAACAGTTTCTCATCGCACCGCCAGTCACGCGCCTGCCACATCAAAGAGCTGTCTATGTCCCACCTACATATCGATGATTTCACCCACGACGTGGCCCGCATTCTGATGCAGTGCTACATGAGCTTTCCGCGCCCGGGCGCTCTGTACGTGGAAGATATTATCGGCCCCACCGAGGTCGATGATGTGGGGCTGTACAGCACTCGCCACATGAGCTGTCTGGGCGCCATGCTGTGGTTGGCCGAGGAAGGCTACCTGCGTTACCAGGCGACGATTTTTTTCAGGAAGGCCTCGAACAAGCGGTTTTAAGTAATCGCGCCTTTGTGCTGCTCACCGCGCTCAGCGATCTTCGTTTCGAAGAAACTGACCCACAGCTACCCGCCACGGTACAGCTGGAAAAGGCCACGCTTGCCGAGCAGATTATTCAGGCGATACGTGCCCAGGATTCCGCGCACACCACCGCACTGGTGCGCTATTTCCTGTCACGCAGCCCACAGCCAGTGAACAAAGAAGAGTTCGCAACGATCGGTGCCCAGTAAACAGGGCCACAGCAAACCCTTCGTAATACCGGCTACCTCCCCTGCCCGCATTCCTTTTGATGGCTCCGGCGCCACTGGCCGCTCGTAGCGATAATGCAGCGTTTTCAAGGCAGGCTCTCCTGCTTCATCAAACCCGTTGGCACCCGGCAGAGCAGATTGCAGCACAGCACCAGACAGGTTCTCCGCCACGCACTGCTGCAACCAGGCGTAATCTAGCCAGGGCGCATTAAGACAGATAAGCAACTCTGCCTCCGGCGCCAATAGTTTATGCAGCTTACGCAAGGTTTTCGGGTAATCCCTTGGCGCCATAAAGCTGCCCTTCTGAGCACTGGGCGGGTCAACGATGATGAGGTCGTACGGTCCCAGGTTCTGGAGCTTTTTCCAACTACGGAAAATGTTGTGCGGCAGATAGTGCACGCGGGCGTCCTGAAAACCGTTTAGAGCGTGATTCTGCTTGCCCAACGTCAGCGCGGCATCGGATAAGTCGATATTGACCACGGACTGTGCCTCGCCTGCCAGTGCCGCCACAGAAAAACTGCAGGTAAAGCTAAACAGGTTAAGAACCTTTTTCCCCTCGGCGCGCTCGCGCACCCAACACCGCCCTTGTGCCATATCCGCAAAGAAGCCCAGATTCTGACCACGCTGGAAATCCAGTTTGTAATCGAGCCCCTGCTCAGTCGCCACCGGCGTCTGGGGTAATGCACCACACACCACTGCATGATCGCTCTTACCGTCGTAACGGTGCTGAAACACCAGCACATCACAGCCCAACCCAGTGAGCGCCTCACGGAGGCAGGCTTCCAATGCCGCTAACACCGCGTCGTCCTGAGGCCGGAACAGCGTTGCCACCAACATTGGCGGGAAACAGTCCACCGTCAGCCATTCCAGCGGTGGCACGGTTTTGCCGCGGCCATGAAAAAGGCGAAGTTTTGTCTGGGACGAAGGAACCAGGTATGGGGAAAGCAGGTCTGACAAGGAGGACGAAAGCATAGGGATCAATACAGGCAGAAAGAGAGGCAGATAAGCGCTAATTATAGCCCAAGCCTTGAACCCTTTCGCCCCGCCCCCAATAAATGATTACCTACCTGATGGAGACAACCCACGATGATGCGCATCGCGCTTTATCTGCTCACTAACCTGGCGGTTATTGTGGTCGCCAGCATTACCCTTAGCCTGCTGGGCGTTAACAGCTATTTCGCGCAGAGTGGCGGCGGCCTGGACCTGACCAGCCTGCTTATTTTCAGCGCCGTATTCGGTTTCGCCGGTTCATTGATATCCCTGCTGATCTCCAAGCCCATGGCCAAATGGTCCACCAAGGCTAAGATCATCAAGGAGCCCGGCAACCAGGCGGAACGCTGGTTACTCGATACGGTGAAAGAGCTGTCCGACAAGGCTGGCATCAAGATGCCCGAGGTCGCCATTTTCCCGGCCCAGCAATCCAATGCCTTTGCCACCGGCTGGAACAAGAATGATGCGCTGGTGGCGGTTTCCCAGGGCTGCTGAGCCGTTTCCGCCCCGAGGAAGTTCGCGCGGTGCTGGCCCACGAAATCGGCCATGTGGCCAACGGCGACATGGTCACCCTCAGCCTGATTCAGGGCGTGGTAAACACCTTTGTATTCGCCGCCCGCGTGGTGGGCTATG
>UEXL01000497.1_pt1 | contig 19166 bp, 28 predicted proteins | sample 1796671 | NCBI WGS metagenome assembly UEXL01 (sample SAMEA4772471, study PRJEB27181) | metagenome | reverse complement strand
GGCGAACCTGGAAGCAACTGCAAATCACCGGCCCCAGATCCGGCCCGGCATCCGCCGGTTGCCCGGCAAGAATGGCCATGTGCTGTATGTCCGCATCGTCAACAAAGCAATCTGCCAACCAATCCACATCGCACAACGGCAGGGTTTCACCGATGGCCAGCCAAGCCAGCAAACGACCATCCTGGTCCAGCGCCGCGCGCCGGTAGTGCCCGGTGGCGGGATCGTTCAGCGCCAACCACTGTGCCGCTTCTGGCAGCCAGTCGTGAAGCTGTTGTTCGGTTAGGTCCGCATCGCCGGCCAGCCGATAGCGCTGTACCTGGCCCGCCTGCAAAAATGCATCGACGGGAACTCGGGCCCAGTACTCCACGGCGGGTGGGGACGCCGCCGTGAACAACCAGCCATGCCAGCGGGGTTGCCAGTCGCTGACGTTAACCGGCGTATGCTTGAACGCCGGCTGGCCGGAATGCGGATCCAGACGTGCCGGCACCAGGGCATCACCCGGGCGCGGCGAGAAAACTGATCGGTCCAGTGCATGGGCATAAACGCGGTGCCGGGGCGCTGCCCGGTATCGCAGGTGACCCGCACCAGCGCATCACCGACACGGCTGGTCAGGCGCACGAAACCGCCCTCCTGCAATCGGTAACGCTCAATATCCTTGGGGTGCAACGCCGCAAAGGGCTCGCTAAGGTGGGCAAACAGGCGCCCGGCACGGCCGGTGCGCGTCATGGTGTGCCACTGGTCCCGAATCCGCCCGCTGTTGAGAATAATCGGGAAGGCATCGCCGATCTGGCGCACGGGCGGATTCTCGCAGGCAACAAAACGGCCCGCCCACTGGGGTTAGAAAACTGGCCGTCGGCATAACAGCGAGGGTTCGCCATTCAGCGGCCACTGTTGTGGCTGCCACTGGGCATATTGGTCGGCGCTCAGGTCCGCAGCCCGGTCAAATCCAGCCGCTTGCCAAATTGGCCCGCCACCGCGGTGAGCGCCGAGTACTCGGCAAAAATGTCGTGTTCATGCTGGTAGGGAAACGCGTCGGCAAGCCCATGCGTTGAGCCACTTCGGTAATAATCCACCAGTCTGCCTTGGCATGACCGGGAGCAGGCACAAACGGCCGCTGGCGCGACACGCACCGTTCGGAGTTGGTCACCATGCCGGATTTCTCGCCCCAGCCCAGGGCCGGCAAGCGAATATCCGCACAGGCCAGCGTGTCACCGCTGGCCACGCAGTCGGACACCACCACGGTGTCGCAGGCCATCAGTGCCTGGCGTACCCGCTTCCGGCAGGGAATCCACCGGGTTGGTGGCCATGATCCACGGCTTTCACCTGACCGCTGGCCACCGCCTGAACAGGTCCACAGCGGTGAGACCATTTCTTGTGGCCAACGCCGGTGCCTGCCAGAAATCCGCCACGGCGGCGTGGTGCGCCGGGTTATCGATATCCAGATGCACGGCAAGCTGATTGGCCAGGCCCCCACTTCCGACCGCCCATGGCGTTGGGCTGGCCGGTGATGGAAAACGGGCTGGCACCGGGCTTGCCGACCCGGCCGGTGGCCAGGTGGGCATTGATAATGGCATTGCCCTGATCAGAGCCGTTGCGGGCCTGGTTAACGCCCTGGGAAAACACGGTGACGGTGCGCTCGCAGGCGGCGAACCAGTGGTAGAAGGTGGTCAGATCCACCTTGCTCACGCCCATCTGCGTGGCCAGTGCTCCCAGTCATTACCCTGGCTGCGGGCCGTCTCCAGGTTCGCCTGAAAGCCTTCGGTGTGGGCGTCGATGTACGCCTGGTCCAGCGCCTTGTGGTCATCCAGCCAGGTGAGCAGGCCATTGAACAAGCGGCACGTCCTGCCCCGGGCGAATGGCCAGTGCAGATCGGCCAGGTCACAGGTGGCCGTGCGGCGGGGTCAATCACCACCACTTTCATGTCGGGCGCGCCTGCTTGGCGGCCACGATGCGCTGGTACACGATGGGGTGCGCCCAGGCGGTATTGGAGCCGGTGAGGATAACCAGATCCGCCAGCTCCAGATCTTCGTAACAGCCGGGCACCACGTCTTCACCAAAGCGCGCTTGTGGGCCACCACCGCGCTGCTCATGCACAGCCGGGAATTGGTATCGATGTTGGCGCTGCCGATATAGCCCTTCATCAGCTTGTTGGCCACGTAATAATCTTCGGTCAGCAGCTGGCCGGAAACGTAGAACGCCACGGCATCCGGGCCGTGTTCGTCAACGATACGACCGAACCGCCCCGCCACTTCATCCAGCGCCTGATCCCAGGACACCACCTCGCCATCCACTTCCGGATTCAGCAGGCGATCCTGATCGCCCAGGGTTTCCAGTACCGAGGAGCCTTGACGCAAGCGCCCGGCATTGGCCGGGTGCTGCCTGTCACCTTTCAGGGACGCCGTCGGTGCTGATACCGCAGCCGACGCCGCAGTACGGGCAGGTAGTACAGGTAGATAACGGGCGTTCATCTGTTCCGTTTCCTGATCTTCGCTTCAACACTCACGCAGCGATTTCCTCCGAATTTTCATCACTGTCGCCGGGGCGTTTGCAGAAAGCCTCGCCCAGCAACAGGGTTTCACGCAGCGCGCTGATGTCGGTCTTTTCCGTCCACAGTTTTTCGAAAAACGGGGCGTCAGACACATCGCCGTACAACACCATGCCGACCACACGGTTATCGCGAATCTGCAGCCGGCGGTAACTGCCGGGCAGATTCAGCTGCAGGGTTTCCCCCTGGCTGGCGTCCTTCTCTTTATCACCCTGAAAATCGCCACAGGACACCAGATCGATACCGGAAATTTTTAACCGTGTGGCGGAATCCGCATACAGGTAACGGCGATGCCCCAGCTCTGCCAGGTGGCTGGCACAAACCGACGCCTGCTCGTACAACGGCGCCACCAGGCCGAAGGTGCGTTCGCGGTGCTCCACGCATTCACCGATGGCATAGATGGCCGGGTCAAAGGTCTGCAGGGTGTCGTCAACACGCACCCCCTGATTCACGGTCAGCCCAGCACTGGCGGCCAGCTCGGCGCGGGGCACAATACCCACTGCCTGCACCACATAGTCCGCCGGCAACCGCCGACCGTCCGCCAAATGCACAGCGGCCACAGGGCCGCGGGCACCTTCGGAACGGTTATTGCCTGAGCCTTTTTTTGCTAAGCCGCCTTCTTCTGGTTTGTCTTCTTCTAAAGAGATGCTTCGATGGACTGGGTACGCGCTTGCATCACGAACTTGAGCCCACGGGCCTCCAGGTCCTGTTGCAGGCGATGCCCTGCGCTTTCATCCAGCTGCTGGTTGAGCAGATGGCCGCGACTGTGGACCAGAGTCACGTCGTGCCCCTGCTTCACCAGCGCGTCCGCCGCTTCCAGTCCTAAAAAACCGCCGCCCACGACCACCACACGGGCAGCCGAGCGACAACAACCGCCGTACGTCGTACAGGTCACGAAAACTGACCACGCCATCCAGAGACGCCTTCCACCGGCAACTGACGCGGTGCCGCACCGGTGGCCAGCAACAACCGGTCATAATCGAGCATATGCCCGGCGGCGGTTTCCACCTGTCGGCGACGCGATGAATAGCCACCACCGGGGTGCCGGTAATCAAGCGAATATTGCGATCCCGATACCACTGGTGGGGTGCGTGGTAATGGTTTTTCATCGGTGCCACCGCCCAACAGCGGCGACAACATGACGCGGTTATAGCCGGCGAAGGGCTCATCCCCCACCACCGTGATCTGATACAGATCCGGTGCCAGGCGGGTCAGCTCTTCCAGCAGGCGGCACGCCGCCATGCCGTTACCCACTACAACCAGTCGCTTCATTACTGCGTCACCCTTCTGGTTCGTTTCAGGCCGGGGTGGCCAGTTCGATCACATCACCGGTCACACGCACCGGGTACACTCAGCTTGACGCTGTCGTCTTCGATGCATTGCCCGGTTTCCAGATCGAAGTGCTGTTTGTACAGCGGTGAGGCGACCACGCGCTTGTCGCCCAACGAGCCCAGCAGCCCCGGCTGATCACGTTGGCATGGCTAAACGGGTCCATGTTATCTAACGCGTAGAGCTTGCCATCACGGGTACGGAACAAGGCGGCCTGGCCCTTGGGCAGGCGCACGCCCACCCCGGTGCCCGGCAATACATCGTCGACGCTGCAGATTGCTTTCCATTCCACGGTCACTGCGCTGTTCATGGCTTACGCCTCCTCGACCAGTTCGATGCGTTCATGCTCGAAAGCGGGACGACGCTGGCCGCGCTCACGCACGTAGGCCAGGTTGTCATCCGCTTCGGCGGTCTCATTGATGAAGTGGTTAAAGCGTTTCACCGCTTCGGGATCTTCGATGGTGGACTTCCACTCGCACTGGTAGGTCTCAATCACGTGCTGCATCTGCGCTTCGAGTTCATCGCCCATGCCCAGCGAATCGTTCAGGATCACGTCTTTCAGGTAATCCAGCCCGCCTTCCAGGTTTTCCAGCCAGACGCTGGTGCGCTGCAGGCGATCCGCCGTTTTGATGTAGAACATCAGAAACCGGTCGATGGTCTTGATCAGCTGCTCATCGGTGAGATCGGAGGCGAACAGATCCGCATGGCGCGGACGCATGCCGCCGTTACCGCACACATACAGGTTCCAGCCTTTCTCGGTGGCGATCACGCCCACGTCCTTGCTCTGCGCTTCGGCACACTCGCGGGTACAGCCGCTCACCGCCATCTTGATCTTGTGCGGGCTACGCAAGCCCTTGTAGCGGTCTTCCACCTGAATGGCGGTGCCTACGGAGTCTTTCACCCATAGCGACACCAGGTGGACCCCACACAGGATTTCACCGTACGCAGGGATTTACCGTAGGCGTGACCGGTTTCGAAACCGGCATCCACCAGGATCTTCCAGATTTCCGGCAACTGCTCCACACGGGCACCGAACAGATCCACCCGCTGGCCGCCGGTAATCTTGGTATAAAGATCGTATTGCTTGGCCACTTCCCCAGCACGATCAGTTTGTCCGGGGTGATTTCACCGCCGCCACACGGGGCACGATGGAATAGGTGCCGTCGCGCTGCATGTTGCCCAGGAAGTAATCGTTGGTGTCCTGCAGCCCGGCATGGGGTTTGTTGAGCACCCAGTCGTTCCAGCAGGAAGCCAGCACGTTGGCCACGGTCGGCTTACAGATGTCACAGCCGTCACCGCTGCCGTGTTTTTCCAGCAACGCATCAAAGGTGGTGATCTGCCCCACGCGTACCAGGTGATAGATTTCCTGGCGGGAATACGCGAAGTGTTCGCAAAGGTGGTTGTTCACTTCCACACCGCGTTTTTCCAGCTCGCTGTCCAGCACCTGTTTCACCAGCGCCGAACAACCGCCACAGGTGGCCGATGCCTTGGTGCAGGCTTTCAGGTCGCCCACGGTCTGGGCGCCACCGTCGATGGCGGCACACAAATCGCCTTTGGAGACGTTATTACAGGAACAAATCTGCGCCGTGTCGGGCAGTGCATCGGCGCCCAGCAGCGGCGCACCATCAGACATAGGCGCCACCAGCGCAGACGGGTCACCGGGCAGGTCCATGTCGTTCAGGCAAAGCTGCAACAGGTTGCCGTAATCCGCGGCATCCCCCACCAGCACCGCGCCCAGCAGTTTCTTGCCACACTCACTGATCACCGCCTTCTTGTAGACACCGGCGGTCTGGTCCATGAACACGGTGCTGCGACAACCCGGCGTGTTGCCGTGGGCATCACCGATGGACGCCACATCCACGCCCATCAGTTTCAGCTTGGTGCTCATGTCCGCACCGGCAAACTGCTGTTCGGCTTTGCCCATCAGATGCTCGGCGGCCACTTCGGCCATCTGGTAACCCGGCGCCACCAGCCGAAAATGCGACCTTCCCATAGCGCCACTTCGCCAATGGCATAAATATGTTCGTCGGAGGTGACACAGTGGTTGTTCACCACGACGCCGCCCCGCTCACCAATTTCCAGCTCACAGGCCCGGGCCAGTTCGTCCTGGGGACGAATGCCGGCGGAGAAAACGATCACATCGGTTTCCAGGTGCTTGTCTTCACCGAAGTTCATGCGGTGCGTGCAGGTTTCACCGTCGACAATGTCTTGGGTGCCGGTGCTGGTGTGCACGGTGACACCCAGTTCCTGAATCTTGTCTTTCAGCAAGCCGCCGCCAAAATCATCCACCTGCACCGCCATCAGGCGCGGGGCGAATTCCACCACATGCGTTTCAAGGCCCAGATCGTGAAGCGCCTTGGCCGCTTCCAGGCCCAACAGGCCGCCACCGACAACCGTGCCCACCTTGCCGGTCTTGCTGGCGGCAATCATGGCATCCAGGTCGTCAATGGTGCGGTACACAAAGCAGTTATCGCGATCGTTGCCGGGAATCGGCGGCACGAACGGATAGGAGCCGGTGGCCAGCACGACCTTGTCATAAGGCAGAGTCTCACCGGTATTGGTGGTGACCGTTTTGCCGGCCCGATCAATCGCGTCACCTTGGTATTCAGTTTCAGCGTAATGTCGTGCTCTTCGAAAAACCTTCCGGCACCAGCGACAGGTCGTCGGCGGTCTTGCCGGAAAAGTAACTGGTCAGCCCTACGCGGTCATAGGCCGGCAGCGGCTCGGCACACAGTACCGTAATATCAAAGTGCTCTCGGCCACCCTGGGCCACCAGAGACTCCAGATAACGTTGTCCGACCATCCCGTGGCCGATCAGAAGAAGTTGTTGCTTTGCCATAAGGCTCACCCTCGCGGTGCGTAACTGACACCAGCACTACAGCAATCCCTATGCCAACTCTATAACTCTTTGTATTAAAAAGGTTTATTCTGTTTTTTTACCGAATAACCACAAAAAACCTGCTTTCTTTTAATGCGTCAGTGCACGACATGAATGCACTCTTACGTGCACCGTAATGATCCAGAAACGCTCCCCATTTGCGCACATTTTCCACGCCCCTTCTTTGCCCTCCACAAATAACGCATATAAAACAAAAAGTTAGGAACATGGCACAGGAGTTGCTCAGCTTCGATTGTCGTTAACCGCCCATGCACGGAGACTTCATGAGCGCTCAAAACCTGAATTTGTTGAACCTGTCCCAGCCTCGCATACGGTTACTGCATCTAAGCTGGGTCGCCTTCTTTATTACCTTTGTGGTGTGGTTTTCCCACGCCCCATTAATGGGGCACCTGCGCGAAGCCTTCGACCTGAGCGCGGAACAGGTCAAGGCGCTGTTGATTCTTAACGTGGCGCTGACCATTCCTGCCCGGGTGGTGATCGGCTCCCTGGTGGATCGCTTTGGCCCACGGCGGGTGTTCGGCCTGCTGCTGATACTGGCGGCCTTTCCTTGCTGGGCATTCGCCCTGTCCACTACCTTTGAACAATTGGCCGTGACCCGTCTGTTGATGGGCTTCGTCGGCGCCGGCTTTGTGGTCGGCATTCGCCTGATCAGTGAATGGTTCCCGGCTCGGGAAGTGGGCCTGGCTGAAGGCGTTTATGGCGGCTGGGGTAACTTTGGTTCCGCCGCGGCGGCCATCACTTGACCAACCATGGCCATGCTGTTCGGCGGTGAAATGGCTGGCGCTGGGCCGTAGCCAGCACCGGTGCGGTAGCATTGCTATACGGTATTTTTTTCCTGTGGCGCGCCCGTAATACTCCCGCTGGCTCCTCCTACTTCAAGCCCAAGAAAGCCAGCGCTCTTGAAGTCAGCACGCGAAAAGATCTGTTCTTTTACCTCTTGATGAGCCTGCCACTTTATATTGCCCTGCTGGTTATTGTCTGGCGCCTGGGGCCCACCAATCTTGATCTGTTCGGCGATACCACCCAAATTCTGCTGGCCGCACTGATCATCAGCCTTGCCATTGTGCAGTTAGGCCAAGCCTGGCGCGTTAATCGCGACCATTTGAAAGAAGGCGTTGCCGAACACGATCGCTACAGCTTCAAGCAAGTGGCCATTCTCGACTTGTCTTACATGGTGACATTTGGCTCTGAACTGGCGGTGGTTTCCATGCTGCCGCTTTTCTTCAGTGATACGTTCAGCTTGTCTGCGGTTACCGCTGGCCTGCTGGCATCCGGTTATGCGTTCATGAATCTGGTTGCACGCCCCGGTGGCGGCTGGGTATCGGACAAGTTCGGCCGCAAAAAGTCTTTGGCCATCCTGTTGTGCGGGTTGATGGTAGGTTATGGACTGATGAGCCAGATCTCCGGTACCTGGCCCATCGCCTTGGCCGTCATTGCCACCATGTGCTGCTCCTTCTTCGTTCAAGCTGGAAGAAGGCGCGGTCTTCGCCACGGTGCCGCTAATCAAGCGTCGCCTCACCGGCCAAATTGCCGGCATGGTAGGCGCCTATGGCAATGCGGGTGCGGTGATCTTTCTTACCGTGCTGACCTTCGTGGAGCCTTCTACTTTCTTCCTGGTCATTGCCGCCAGCGCCGCCGTTGCGTTGGCTGCCGTACAATTCCTGGATGAACCCAAAGGCCACATTGCAGAAATTGATGAGAAAGGCGAGGTGCAGCTCATCAAGGTGAGTTGAGGCACATCTGTTACCGGGTAAGCGGCAAGCTGTGCTCGCCCGGGCCACCGCTCACATCACGCTATCGGTATAGGAGCACAAGAATGGAAGTGTCCACCGGCCCCGCTGGCAACGCCGACACCATGGCCGAACCCGACCTACACCCCCGTGTACGGATCGGACAATTCAGTGACAGCGGCCCCAAGCTGCACAACCAAGATGCCTTGGCTATGCAGGTACCGGAAGGGTCACTGCTGCGTACCAAAGGCATTGTCGCCGCCTTGGCAGACGGCCTGTCCAGTGCCGGCGCCGCTCGAGAGGCAGCCGAGTCCTGTGTACTGGGTTTTATCAATGACTACTACGCGACCCCGACGTTGTGGAGCGTACCGCGCTCTGCGCAACGGGTACTGGAAGCCCTGAACCGTTGGTTGTGCCGCCAGACACTGGCTGGCGACAACCACCTGTGTACACTTTCTCTGCTTATTTTGCGCTCGCGCGCACCGCGCACATTTTTCAGGTTGGCGATTCCCGCGTATGGCGCATGCGTCACAACAGGCTGGAATGCCTGACTCGCGATCACAGCCGCAGAATCGGCGCAAACCGGCAGGTGCTCACCCGCGCCATGGGAGGGGATACTCGGCTGGACGTGGACTACAGCAGTGTGGATTTACAGGTGGGCGATATTTATCTCTTGTCCAGCGATGGTTTACACGGTTTCCTGGCCCGTTCAAGAATGCAAGGCATTCTGCGTGAAGCCAACCAACCAGAGCTTGCCGCCAGAGCATTGGTGCAAGCCGCGCTGGCTAACGGCAGCGACGACAACGTAAGCTGTCAGGTACTGCATGTCGACGGGCTACCGGACGCCAGCGCCGATGAAACGCTGAAACAACGTGGTAACCTGCCCCTTCCCCCTCCGCTTTCCCCCGGTATTAGAATTGATGGCTTTACGGTAAAGCGTGAGCTTTACGCCAGCGTGCGCAGCCACCTTTATCTGGTGGAAGATAAGGAAGGCAACGCCTCGGTACTCAAAACACCCTCGATCAATCTGGAAGATGACCGTGATGCACTGGAACGCTTCGTCATGGAAGGCTGGGTGGGTAACCGGCTACGCAACCCGCATCTATTACACGCATTGCCGCTACCCGAAAATACGTCCTGCCTTTACCAACACCTGGAATTTATCGACGGTGTGACACTGCAACAGTGGCTCAGGGAACACCCGGACGCACCGGTTGAAGAAAAGCTGTATTTGGCGGATCAACTACTCAACGGGGTGCGCGCCCTGCACCGTGCCGATGTGATTCATGGTGACCTGAAGCCAGGTAACATTATGGTGGACACTGCCGGGCTGGTGCGCATTGTGGATTTTGGCAGCTGCCATTGTCGCGGCATGGAACAGCACATCGCCAGTATTCCGTTAGGGACCCGGCACTACAGCGCGCCGGAGCTGGTAGAAGGCGAAGCGCCCAGTGAGCAGAGTGACCTGTTCTCCACGGCGGTGATCATCCATGAAATGCTCACCGGCGCCCTGCCCTGGCAGGGACGCTATGAAAAAGCTGTGCACCGCCCGCTTCCGCCCCTGCAGAGTCACAATGCGTTTATTCCTCTGTGGATTAACAGCGTGTTGCAACTGGCGCTGCAACGGCAACCGAAAATGCGCTTTACTGATGCGGCTGAATTCCGTGACGCACTGCGCCGTCCGGTACGCAGCAGCAAACCGATGGTCGACAGTAATATTCGACAATTGCGAATGTGGAAAGGCGCCGTGGTCGTGCTGGCCGTCTTTGTTGCTGATCAGCGTGACGCTACGCTGACGCGACCGTAGAGGGCATAGACAGCCGTACGCCTATCTCCGCCCTCTATGTCGAGGTTTATTCTGTAAAAGCGCCGAGGGTGAAGGTTTGGCCGTTACTGTGCACTTGCAGGGTATCGCCCTGTTGCTCAGCCCAGTCAACCAATTGGTAAAACGCAGCGCGACCTATCAAAGCATTGAGATTCTCTCGCACGCACAGGTACGGAGAAGGCTCGCCGGTTTCGCTATCCGTGTTGACCCAGATGGGGTGGCCGGCACCGGCAACCACATGGCTGCCCACATTGGTCGTGAACACCAGTTTTGTGGTGCCGTCTTCTTCAACTTGCTGCACTTCTGTAGCGACAAAGGGCGCATCATCCCACCTGAATGCGCAATTTCTCCACCGGCGTTATCAGAAAATAATCATCCTCTTCGCGCAGCAAGATGGTAGAAAACAGCGCCACCATTCTTTCGCGCTCAATCGGCGACTCCTGATAAAACCAGGTGCCATCGCGGGCAATACGCATATCAATATCCGCATGGCGTTCCGGGTTCCACTGATGCACCGGCGGCAGGCCGGTTTCATCCCCGGCGGCTTTTTCCAGCAGCGCCAGCAGCTCTTCGGTCTGTTTCATCGTGATCCTCGCTGACCTTTGTTACCCATCCGGATACCAATTTCGATCAGAAAATCGAGGAAGTCGTCCTTGTCGTCAATTTGCTTCTGGTAGAACGGCGATTCCATTAGCGCCACCGCACCATGGGCAAACGCCCAAGCAGAACAGATGTGGTACATCGGCGGCACGTCTTCCAGCGAGCCTTCCGCCATCCGAGCTTTGACGATATCAGTAAGCCGAGCAAAGTTCGTTTCGCGGATGCTGTGCAGTTTTGCTACCAGTTCAGGCAGGGCATGATCCTTGATGACCTTGTTTTCCAGTCGATCAAACAAGCTGATAACGCTTGGGGTCGGAAATCCGAAAACGAAAGTATTCCCGCGCCAGGCGTTCCTTGTTGTCATCATCGGAAATCTGCTGGAACACACCAGCCAGATCTTCCTCATAGCGCAGCATCAACAACAGGTAAATTTCGTTCTTGGTTTCGAAATGCTTGTAGATAGTGCCTTTGCCAATGCCCACCCGGTCCGCGATCATTTCCACGGTTACCCGGTCTTCACCTTCTTCCAGAAAAAGGGCCAGGGCCGCATCGAGAATCTCACGCTCGCGCTGACGAAACTCCTGAGCCTTGCGTGTGGCTTTTTCCAGATCACCCATCTATTTCTCCTTGCGCCCGGGTATGCGGGCTAAAGCCGACTGAACAGTCGCAATTCTAACGCATTCCCTTTTTATACGCATATCGGATAGCTACCTTTCGCATTTCCGATAGTGCCTGCCAACAACCTGTTCATGGAAACCCACCGCCGGTTAGCATAGCGTCATGGTTTTGCACCACGCATTTCGCTCAACCCAGCGCACGGAGGCAACACAACATGGCCAGCTCTGACGGTAGCCCCTCGAATATCGCAACAGAATTTCCCCAGCAGGACGGCCTGCTTTACCTCAACCACGCGGCCGTCGCCCCCTGGCCACAGCGGACCCAGGACGCGGTAACCGAATTTGCCCGCCAGAATGTGAGCATCGGCGCGCGGGATTATCCGCACTGGTTGAAGGTGGAACAACGGCTGCGTGAGCGACTGGCCTGGCTGGTGGGGGGGGTTAGCAGCGAGGAAATCGCCTTGCTCAAGAACACTTCAGAAGGCCTGTCGGTCATTGCCCAGGGCCTGGAATGGGATGCGGGTGATCAGATTATCATCAGCGATCAGGAATTCCCCTCCAACCGCATTCCCTGGCAAGCCCTGGCCAATCAGGGGTGGAGGTGATCGAAGTCAATCTGGAGGGAGACAACCCGGAACAGAATGTCATTGACGCCATGGGGCCACGCACCCGGCTGGTGTCACTCTCGGCCGTCCAGTACGGCACGGGGCTGCTGATGGACATGGCCCCATCGGCGCCGCCTGCCGGGCTCAGGGCACGCTTTTCTGTGTGGACGCCATCCAGATTCTCGGCGCGCTGCCGTTCTCTGCAGAGCAAGTACAGGCCGATTTTGTGGTGGCCGACGGCCACAAATGGATGCTGGGGCCGGAAGGGCTCGCCCTGTTCTACTGCCGCCGCGCGGTGCAGGACCAACTCATCTGCGTCAGCACGGCTGGCACATGGTGGCCGATCCAGGCAATTACACCCGCAAGGACTGGCAACCCGCCAGCACCGCCAAACGCTTTGAATGCGGCAGCCCAAACATGCTCGGCGCCCATGCCCTGAACGCCTCCTTTCGGTGCTTCAGGACACCGGCATGGACGTGGTAGCCGATGCCCTGCAACAGCGTGCAACGGCTGATCGACGGACTACGTAGTAAAGGGGCTTCATTGCTTAGCCCCACCGCCAGGGGGCGCCGGGCAGGCATTGTGACCTTCCTTTTGCCACACGAAGCTCCCGGCGAGACCTTCCAACGCCTGAAAAAAGGCGGAGCAGTGTGCGCTGAACGCGGCGGTGGCGTGCGCTTATCGCCACACTTCTACACTGCCGATTCGGTCATCGACCAGGCTCTGGCCTGCTGTAAGCTCCTGAATCTCGTACGTGCCTCGTTATGGATACCGGAGCCTCACAGATGAACCGACAGCTGGCCTTTTATCAATGGATTTGCCGCCGCTTGCAGCGCGATGAGCAGTTCAGCGGCCAGCCCAGCGCCGACCTGGAAAGCCTGCGCACGGTGCTGAAATCCTGTGATGTGCTGTTGGTGGCCGGTCACAGCAATGTAGACCGGACCTTCAAGGTGATTGGCGATAGCCGCTACGCCCGCGCGGTGCTCTACATCGGTCGCTGCACGACGTGGCCGACCCGGCCCTGCGCGCCCTGCTGGCGGACTACACCCCCTGCGAACCGGATACCCAACTGGTGATTGATGCCCGCCTGGAACGGGGGCTGATCGTGGAACCGCTGTCCGCGCTGGAAGGTCGTCAGATTCGCGTCTGCCGGGCTCAGGGGCTGAGTGACAATGAAGCTCAGGATGTTCTCCGCTACGCCATCAGCCGCATTGGCGCCGGTGGCGCCCAATCCTGGGGTGCGCTGGCCATGATGACCCTGCTCCCCTGGCGTTGGCTCCTGCGCTGGCGCACCGGCCTGTTCCGACGCTGGGCCGGTGAATTGATCAAGGCGCTTAGCGGCACCGTGGTAGCCGATGCCTTCAGCTTTGTGCAGTTCCCGGTGATGCCGCTGGTGAAGGAAAGCGAACCCGCCGCCCGCTTGCTCCGGCTACAACCCAGAGCCATTACAGCTGCGGACTTCGACCATTCCCCTATTTCGAGATCATCAAGGCGCCCTTCCAGCTGGATGCCATTCCCAAGGAGATTGATGCCCTGCCCTGGAAGGGCAATCAGGGTGCGCTGGCGCCGGAACGTCAGCGCCACCTGTCACTGGTGGAGCCGCCGAACGGACACCACGGTTAGCAGCGCCAGCAGCCACCAGGACAGACTGCCCCCGCCACCGCCGCCATCACTCCCGCCACTGGCACTGCCGCCGGTGGACGCGCTGCGCGCCTGGGCCGGATGGGTGCTCGCCGAGCTATCGTTCGCCGGGTAATCCCCGTTATCGGTCCACACCTGCACAACCAGGCTGTCGTCACCCTGACCATCCAGAATCAGCTGCTGGGACGCCACTTCACCCGGCGACATATCGCCCAACCCGCATTGCACCAGGTACGCCCGGCACAGTTCTCAGGCAGTGACACCGCGCTCAGCCGGACGGCAAGGTAAAGCCGACCCGCACCCGCGCCGCCGCCTGGTGGGTCGCCGCATTGGTCACCTGGGCGTTGACCCGTACCAGGCCATCATTGCCCCGCTGCGTGGTCAGGCTGAGCACCACATCCGGCTCATTGCTGAATACCAGCTTGAAACTTTCCCCAGGCTGGCGAAATAATCGTGGGACACACTGCTGATCGGCTCTACGCGCACTTCATCCACCCAGCGGCCACTGGCACTGAGGACAACGCTGTAAGTCGAGGTCTCCTGCCCCAGCGCCAGGTCCGTACTGCCACGGCAGTCTGTATAGCCACTGTGCTTCACACAGGTCAGCCCGGGAACGCGGACCGTAAGCCCGTTCTTGTGGGTGATTCGCAGGCCCACGTTATTGGCCCGGGTCTGCTGGCTGGTGTTGGCAATGCCGGTGCGCAACGTGGCGGAAGTCCCCGGGCTGCTATAGGTGTCAGCGGTGCTGCCGGTGAGCGCTAGGTCCACCAGGCTGCCCGAGGTGGTTTGTTCCAACCAGGTCAGATAACGGTCCACACGGGTATAGACTGCGGGCACGCCGGCGGTGGCGCACTGTTCATGGCCGTAGCTGGTAATACCAACCAGCCATTGCTGCCCCGGCTCGCCGTACACCAAAGGCCCGCCGCTATCACCACGACAGAATCCTGGGCAACCCCCTGGGGATTCATTTCACCCGCACAGATCTGATTACCGCTCAGGTTACTCCACTGGCTGGCGCAATAGCCGCTGGACACATAATCCACACGGGCTTCGCGCAGCGAGTCGGAAGGCCATTGCCGCTGGGTGACGTAGACCCCCAGCCCATTATCTGCAGTGCTTCATCGCTGCCGCCCGTGGCCAGCGCAGACACAGTCTGCGGTTTAGCCAGATCCAGCGGCGTGGCGACGCTGTCTGAAGCCAGCTGCAACAGCGCCAAATCATTGTGGAAGGTGGCGGCACGGTAGCCCGGGTGCACCCGCACCGAGGATACCCCCAGGCGCTCCGCCGGGTTAGCGGTTGTCCGATCCAGGCTACCCAGAGCCACAAACAGTTGCCCAGCCTGCAAGGTGGCGCCACTGGACGTCACCACGCAATGTGCCGCAGTCAACACCCAGCCGGGTGCGATCAAGGTTCCACCACAGAGCGTGGCGCCATAGGCAGGATTTCCGGATCGACTGATTTCCACTTCGGCCATCCACGGCCGGATTGTTGCTACGTCCTGTCCCCCGATAATGCGAGGTTGAGCGTCAAGCGCCGATACCGTTTGTGCAAACCCATCCCCAGCACCAAGGCGAACATCAAACGATACATAAAATTACCTTTCGTTAGCATTGCGTTACGCAGCGCATACTAACTAAGGTTTTAAGCGTAATCCTGTGACCCAGTTCTGATATTACAATGGTGGCACATGCGTACCTGAAGATGCTGAAAAATGACCACCAAGTCCCGTCATTTTTCGCCAACTTTTGCCACTTTTAGCGACAAATCCCATCAGCTTGCACGCAATTACAGTGCAGAAAACCTTCTAAAATTTACTGCCTATAAGGGTAAACATTTTACATCTAATTATTACTTCTCTCCGCCTGACTCATCCGTCACAGCTGCACGGTCATCATTTTCATCGCCCGGTTCCGGCAACGCCCTGCGCGCTTTTGCACCTAGATCCTTCAATTGCTGGGCCTGACGGTACAGGTTGCCGCGGCCACTGCTGAGACGCTTGAAAGTGGTATCCCAGGCCACCTGGGCCTTGCCAATTTGTCCCCCAGGTCATCCATGGATTCCCCTATCAACGACACCTGATCGCAGATTTTCCTGCACGATCAGCAGTATCCAGGGCATTGCGGTTCTGGTATTCATAGCGCCAGATGTTCTGGATAGTACGCAGGGTCACCAATAGCGTGGTCGGGCTAACCAATACGATGTTGCGCGCAAAGGCGTCCGTATAAAGGCTGGAGTCCTGCTCCATTGCCACCATAAACGCGCCTTCGATGGGGATGAAAAGCAATACAAAATCCAGGCTGCGAATCCCTTCCAGGCCGCTGTAATCCTTGGCATCCAGACCCTTGATGTGACTGCGCAGGGACGCCAAGTGATCACGCAGCGCCTGCTCTCGCTCCTCTGACGTAGCCGCTGAAGAAAGCCGCTCGTAGGCCACCAGCGACACCTTGGCATCGATCACCACATCCTTGTTTTCCGGCAGGTGAACAATGGCGTCCGGCAGGCGCCTCTGGCCGCTCTCGTCTTTCAGCGTGACCTGGGTTTCATACTCGCGCCCGCGCGTCAGCTCAGAGGACTCCAGCACCCACTCCAGAATCATTTCGCCAGTTACCTTGCGTCTTGGCCTGCCCATTCAGAGCATCGGTCAGATTGCGGCATCTTCGTGCATCTGCTGGTTCAGGCTTCTCAGGTGGCCCAACTGTTCGATTAAAGACGCCTGAGCGCGGGTCTCGTCACTGTGGATTTGATCTACGCGACGACGGAAATCCGCCAGCTGCTCACGAAACGGTTTGAGCATGCCATCCAACCCCTGCTGGTGCTGCTCTTGCAGTTGCTTACCGCGCTGGTCGAGCACCTTGCCCGACAGATTCTCAAACTCTTGCTTCAGTTGATCACGACTTTGCTCGGAGAACGCCAGCTTCTCCTGCTGTCCGGCCAGGCGCTCTTCCAGGCGCGCTTTCTCAGACCCCAGCTGCTGTAATTGGGCATCGGTGTCACGCTGACGTTGTTGCTGCCCTTCCAGCTGCTGCTTCAGCAACGGCACCTGGGCTAGCGGCTCACTCAATGCCTGCTTCTCGGCCACCAACATTGCTTCGCGGGCCATCGCCCGGCGTCGCTCCACCAACACCGCCACCAGTGCCGCCACGGCACCACCACATAGCGCCGCCAGCGCCACCATTGCATACAGATTCATGCTTGCGCCTTGTTAAACAGGGAAAAGAAATTATCCGCGGTGGCCTTGGCCAGCTCCGCCACACTAACGCCTTGAAGCTCGGCAACGCATTCCGCCACATGCGCCACATAACGGGGCTCATTGGGTTTGCCACGGAACGGCACCGGGGCCAGCCAGGGGAATCGGTTTCAATCAACAGCCGCTCCAGCGGCAACTGCTTCACGGTGTCGCGCAGGCCCTCAGCATTGCGGAAGGTAACAATCCCGGAAATGGAAATGTAGAAGCCCAATTCAATGGCCTGCAAGGCCATGTCCAGATCTTCAGTGAAGCAATGCAGCACCCCTCGCACCTCGCCACCACCGTGCTCACGCAATAACGCCAGTGTGTCGTCCTTGGCCCCACGGGTATGCACCACTAACGGCAAACCGGTTTCCCGGGCAGCCTGTATATGCGCAATGAAGTAGCGCTGTTGCCACTCCCGCTCCTCTTTGGCGTAAAAATAATCCAGCCCGGTCTCGCCGATGGCCACCACCTTCGGGTGCGCCGCTCGCTCTACCAATTCTGACGATTGCGGCTCACGGGATTCCTTATAGAGAGGATGCACGCCCACGCTGGCAAAGACATGCTCGTATTGCTCAGCCAGTGCCTGCACCTGCGGAAAGCTTTCCAGGTCCACACCGATACAGAGCATATGGCTCACCCCCGCCTGCGCCGTGGCCGCCATCATGGCGTCAAAATCGCCGCCGTGGGCGTCAAGATTCAAGCGATCCAGATGGCAATGGGAATCCACAAAAGGGGTAGCAGGCATGGGACACTCCGAGGTTAAAAACGCAGGCATTGTAGAATAGATAGTCAACACGCGACACGCAGCACGCAACAACACGGGCCAGGTTTGGTGTTCCTTATATGGGCCAGGAGCCGGTGAACAGCAAGCCCCAAAGGTTTCACGAAAACCTATCGCGTTGTTGCATGCAGCGTGATGCGTGTCAGCGTCTCAGTTTCACATCGTATGCGTCGGGCGATCCGATTCCAGTGAGCCTGCCAGATGATTTTCAATCGTCACGCGGGCAGTATCGTCCTGATCAGAGAATTGCACACCGATGCCAGCACTGCGGTTACCCTGAGCGCCTTTGGGCGTAATCCATACCACCTTACCAGCCACGGGGATCTTGTCAGATTCGTCCATGATGTTCAGCAGCAGAAAGATCTCTTCACCCAGCTTGTATTGCTTGTCGGTGGGAATAAACAAGCCGCCATTGTTAATGAACGGCATATAGGCCGAATACAGCACCGCCTTGTCTTTGATGGAAAGCGACAGAATGCCACTACGACCGCCGGGCATGAACTAACCTCTTACGAAATTATTATGAATCTTGGATAAAGGTTAGTGCGTGGCTGCGGCAGCGTCAACGCCCACCAGCACCAACAACCACTGCTCGTACAACAATTCTTTGTTGGGGTTGGCCCCGGACAGCAGTGCCCGACGCCCTTCCAGCACTCGCTGGGCGGCTCGCAGCAAACGCGCCGGTGGCACTGCCTTGTCGAGTCGATCCAACAGCGGTGCTAAGGACGCATCAGCGCTCTGCTGGCCGGAAAACCGCTGATTCAGACAGCGCGACAACCAACCATAAATCACCCCGGCCATTTTCGTGGGATCATGTTTGGCCAACACCGGCGACGCTTGCGCCACTGACTGACGCCCTTCCGCCACACTGACCAGGGTATCGAGCAAACGGGCCCGGTCGGCAAACCAGTCCGCCTGCTCCAGTGCCAGCGCCTGTAGCGGCGCACCCTGGGCGGCATCCAGTAACGAGGCGGCACTCTCGCCCACCTGGCTCTGCAACCACTGCAGCGCCTCTTCCTGCCCCGGTAACGGCAAGGTTCGCTGCTGACACCGGCTGCGAATGGTTGGCAACAGCAGCGTCGGCTGGTCACTGACCAGTAATAACAAGGTCTGCGCGCCCGGCTCCTCCAGCGTTTTCAACAACGCATTCTGCGCATTGCGGTTGAGCGCTTCCGCCGGATAAATAATCGCGACCCGATAACCACTGTACTGGGCCGTACGGGTAGCAAACCCCACCAGCTTGCGCACTTGGTCGATCTTGATGGTTTTGCTTTTCTCTTCCGGGCTGAGGCGGTGCAAATCCGGGTGGGTACCCGCAGTACTGAGCTGGCAACCCTGACACTGACCGCACGGCCCAGCAGA
>UEXL01000341.1_pt1 | contig 19232 bp, 19 predicted proteins | sample 1796671 | NCBI WGS metagenome assembly UEXL01 (sample SAMEA4772471, study PRJEB27181) | metagenome | reverse complement strand
TATAGGAGCTGTTAAACTTTTATTTGTTAGAGTTTGTGATGATGTAAGTAACGCTATTGCGCTAGAGTTACTTAAATCAGTACTAGCAATAGTAATCGCTGCACTACCATCAAATGATTGTCCTGCAATGGTTCTTGCTGTTTCAAGTACAGTTGCGGATCCTGCGTTACCAGACGCATCACCTGTTAATGCACCAACAAATCCAGTTGCTGTAATCTTACCAGTACTTGGATTGTATGTTAGTGTACCATCAGATTCTAGTCCTAAGTTACCACCATCTGTATCGCCACCAGCAGTGAATATAAGAGCATTGCTTTCGTCTGTAGATTCGTTATCTGTAATAGTAACTGTTGTTGCAACTGTGGCAACGTCTGCTGTACCTGTAACATTACCTGTGAGTGCACCAGCAAATCCTGTAGCAGTAATTACACCTGTACTTGGATTATATGTCATGTTACCATCGGCTTCAACACCAATATTACCAGAGCCTGCTGCGCCAGCACCAAATAAGATTACATTATTCTCATTTGTAGCCTCATTGTCTGTTACTGTAACAGTAGTTGCAACACTTGCAACATCAGCTGTTCCTGTTACGTCACCAGTTAAGGCTCCAGCAAATCCTGTAGCAGTTAGCACACCTGAACTACTGTTGAAAGTTAGGTTGGTTCCGGTTTTAGGAGGTAAATCTCCAGTGGCCGCTGTAACAAAAAGTACATTACAAGAAGTATCTGAACTCTCATCTGCGGCGGTTATTGCTGTTGCAATTGCTGCTGTACCTGAAGTGTTCTGGTTACCAGCAGTATTAACACCTGGAAGATTAATTGCTGCACTACCATCAAAACTTACGCCGCCTATATTTCTTGCTGTAGCAAGAGCAGTTGCAGTTGCAGCATTACCTGTTAATGCACCAATAAATGCATTTGCTTTAACATCAGCGTAACTAGAAATAGTAACATTACCTGCAGCAGTAGTACCAGTTTCATCTGTATTGATTACTGCAAATTGATTTGCACTTTCATCATATATAATAGCAGCATTTGTATCACTGCCTCTTTCGATTACAATACCTACGTCTTTGTCAGCACTACCACTTTCACCACTGTTCAAACGAATAAGTGGATCTGTAATATTTGTAATGTCAAAATCAATTTGACTGGCTTTAGGTCTTGTAAACGCCATATATACATTCCTTTATTAACTGCTTGTATTTATCCGTTGGGTATAGTCAAAAAAATAGCACCCGAAGGTGCTATTTCTCTTATTGTTTTTAATGATTACATCATTAGTGCTAGTACTTCAATAACGCCTTCGCCGCCTTCATTAGCTTCGATTGCCTTACCAATTACTGTGCCCATTGCTGCTTCGTTATTAGCCATTGCCATACCGTTGCCTGCTGATACCATTAAGTCACCTGCTGCAACTGGGCCTGTTACCTTACAAGGAACACGACCTGCTAGTGCTAGTGCAACACCTTCCTGCGCACTGTTCATCAAGTGTGCTGGATCAGTACTTACAATACCTGCTACTGCTCTGCAGTTTGCAACATCACATTCTGCCAGTTTGCCTTCGCCTGCAAAGTGTACAACAGTACCAGGAGCAACTTCCTCGTCTGCTGCGTACATCTCAGCCAAGTCAGCGTATTTTGCACTTGTTGCTATACCTGTAAATGTTGTGGTTGTTAAGTTACCATTTGCACTATCAAAAGTTAAATTCGTACCTGATTTTGGAGCCAAATCGCCAGTAGCGGCTGTAACAAACAACACGTTACACGCAGTATCACTACTTTCGTCTGCTACTGTCACTGCCGTTGCTACGTCAGCCGTACCAGTTACATCACCTGTAAGTGCACCAGCAAATCCTGTTGCTGTAAGAACGCCTGAACTACTATTAAAAGTTAGATTAGTTCCTGTCTTAGGAGGAAGGTCACCAGTAGCACCTGTAACAAAGGTTGGAAAGCATGTAGTATCTGAACTTTCATCTGCTACTGTTACATTCGTTGCAGTTGTCGCTGTGCCTTGGAAAGTACCTGTCTTAAGATCGATACCGTTTGCATCAATAACAACACGCTCTGTGCCGCCTGTGTCCATGCGTATTTTATCTTCATCACTTGACTCTTCAGTCTGAATCTGTGTATCTCCATCTGAGTCTGTAATAGTAAGTACAGTTGTAGTTGTTGTGAACTTACGCACCTCAATTAGGTCACCTGATGCAGGAGCTGAAGTAAATGTCATTGTTACTCCACTTATACCATAAACAGTTGTTGGTTCTTGAACCACACCGTTAAGCATAACAAGTACGCCTGCAACTGTATAACTGTCTGAACCACTAAGGGTTGCAAGTGTAAATGCAGTTGTAGATCCATCACCATTAAATGTTTGTGAAGTAGCAAGTGTAAATGATGAACTAACCCCTTCCCAACTGTCGTTGTCATAGTATTCAATTGCATTAGTAGTTGTATTATAACGGAACATACCAGTTACGGGAGTACCTGGACGCTGTGCAGTTGTACCACGAGCAAGTAGCATTGCGCCTGTGTCGTTAATATCTAAAATAGCGTTTGCATTTGGTGCTCCACCAATACCAACATTGTCTTGACTTGCGTCAACTGTAATCAATCCAGTCTTACTGTCACCTTCCACAACAAAGTCAACGTTTGCACCTGCTTCGTTAACACGAATTGCACTGCCTGCAACACCATTAATAGCGAGGATACCAGTTGCGTTAGTTATAGTAGTATCTGTACCATTGTGTCCTATTGTAAAGTCTGTGCCAGCACCAATTTCTAGTTGTTTATTATCTACAGTGATGCGGATATCTTCTACAGTTGTAACAATACCTGCAGTTGAAACTGCAAATACACTTGAACCAATGTCAATACCACCGTCTGCATTTAATAGACCATCTGCTGTTAGTGCACCATTAAATTGACCAACACCTGCACTACTAATTGTCGCACCGGTTGAACCATAGCCGCCACCTACTGCAACACTGTCTGCAGTAATAGCACCTGCTTGGAAACCACCTGCTGTAATAGTAAGGTTTCCTGTACTTGTGCCTGTTGCTGTTGTTGTACCAACAATAAAGAGATCTGCACTTTCGTCCCATGCAATAATAGCATTGTCGCCTGTTGAACCACGTTCAATTACAATACCGCTGTCGTTAGCGTTTGAACCAGCACCGTTGTTAAGTTCGATCAAGTTATCACTAACTACACTGTTTGTTGTACTAATAGTAGTTGTTGTACCTGATACTGTTAGGTTACCACTAACAGTCAAGTCGCTACCTATTGTTACATCGTCAGGAAGGGCAATGTTTATTTTATTATTGCTTACTGTGGTAACAATTTCGTTTGCTGTGCCTTCGAATGTTAATGTATCAGTACCTACTGTGACTGTATCATTTGAACCACTGTCAGCCGCGACTGTAAGAGTAGAACCACTTGAAACACTGCTATCAACATATGCTTTAGTAGCAGCATCTTGTGCGCTACTTGGATCTGCAACATTTGTAAGAGCGTTTGTGTTAAAGTCAACTGTTTGACCACTTGCAACATCAAATGTTCCACCAACAAATAATTGTTTAGCAATACCAACACCACCATCAACAATAAGAGCACCAGTTGATACACTTGATGACACTGTAGTAAGATCAACATTTACTGCACCACTGAATGTACCTGTTGAAGCTGCAAGTGCACCTGCTTGTAGTCCTGCATAACTTGAAATAGTTACGTTGCCTGCGGTGTCGCCATCTTCTGCGCCTACGTTTGCAACAACAAATTGATCTGCACTTTCGTCCCATAGGAATGCTTGGTTGTCATCTGAACCACGATTGATGAGTAGACCACTGTCTACACTTGCTGATCCGCTTGCTTCTGCGCTTAATGAAATAATCGCATCTTCAATACGGGTGTTGGTTGTACTAACACTTGTTGTAGTACCACTGACTGTAAGGTTTCCACTAACTGTAAGGTTACTACCATAAGTTAGGTTGTTGGCCAGTTTTCCTGCAGTTACATTATTATCAGCAATTTTTGCTGTGGTAACTGCACTGTCAGTGATCTGGTTAGTTTTAATTCTGGTCAATGCCATTTGGGTTCTCCATCCAATCGCGTTCTAATTATATCTGTATTTAGCGTAAGCAAAGATATAATGTAGTCACAGTAATGCAACGCCAAAATTTATAATTTTTAACGTGAGATTAGTGGAAGTCTACCCAACTGCCGTTAGCATAGCCTTGGAATTTATGTGTGGTTGTGTTATATATAACATCGCCATTTGCACTTGTTAGTGCATTTCTTTGTGTAGTAGTAAAACTCTGAAACTTCTGCGCTGGTTGTGCGGTGCCACTGTGAAAACTTCTAACTTGTATCACATCACCAGTAGCAGGAGCGTTAGTAAAAGTCAGTGTAGTGCCACTTACACTGTATGCATTAGATGCTTCTTGCACTGTACCGTTTAGTGTTACTAGCACTGCATTTGTAGTTGTACTTGCACCAAGTGTAAATGCTGTTGTGCTATCGTCTCCACTAAAATCATTTTTAGTAATAGTATTATTAGCGCCAACAGACACCCATCCACTTCCGTTATAGATTTCTGTTTGGCTAGTACTGCTATTAAAACGCAACATACCAGTTTGCCCGGTTGGGCGTTCACCTGTTGTGCCTACAGGAATAATAAGTCCACTGTTAGCATCAATAGCAACATAACCTGTGCCTGCAGGTTCAATAATTATTTCTTCATTTGTAGTTGTAGTTTGTAATCTATTGTCTGTAAACGTAAATGCGCCTGTGTCTCCACCAATACCAAATGTGCCACTGTATCTTGCACCAGCAATGTAAACACTTTTGCCACTAAAACTAATACCATTGGGCAGGTTAGTACCAATAAAGTGTAGCACGCCACTTTGATAGTCAAAGAACCATTCATCATCATTGCCACTGCCTGTAGCAAACACTTGACTTCCGCCACTGGCTGCAGATCCTGCGTTACTGCTAGTGTGGATATAAACTTTAACTTGATATGTACTACCAAACTCTGGACTAACCCAATCTGTTTGTCCTGTTTTCCAAGTTCTATTTGCAGCGGCAGTTGCATCATTAGAGGTTTCTATTGGTGCAGAAGTTGGATAAACTGTTAGTACACCTGCACTACTCGCTGGCTGTGTGGCAGGTATACTACTTGCTTGTGTTAAAACTTTATCTCCACGAAGAACAAGTGGTGATGCAATTGCTTCATTGGGTGCTTTCTTTGCGGCGTTTGTGTCAGTTTTAGTTGCAGCATAACCTAGTTTTTTCCAAAGGTAGTCTACTTTTTGGGTATCTGAAATAGCCATTACGCAGCCTCTCTCCTATACTCAATGCACTAACACTTTGACCACTTGCTAGTGCAATACGAACTAGTACAACATTATTTCTAGCATTACTCATGTTCTCTGTTCCAAGTGTCATTGTGTATCCACCGCTAAGACTAGTGCTTGCTGCTATTCTATCTCCTGATGTAAATGCGCAACCATTACTGCCGTTACCACCATTACCTGTATCACTGCCTGGCTGTCCACTACCGCCGTAAGTTGTACTGCAATCTAACCAGCCGTTCAGTCCACTACTGTCATCTATGCCTGTGCCTGGTGCTGCAATAAACACACCTGTGACTCCTGCACTTGTTATATTAATATCAAAGTTAGCAACACCTGTTCTACGGAATGCAAAAGTAAAGTACTGTGTGCCTGTGTCACCACTTCTGTTTGGACCTGCAGGGAAGTAACCGCTTGAGTAGTTTGTAACATCATGCTTGATTACACCAAGTCTCACAGTTGCTTCTTTTGTACCTGCTACGCCAGGATCACTTGCTTCTGTATATAAACTGTTTGTGTAAAAGTTTGCACTTCCTGAATATGCAGGTGTATTTGTAGTTGCTGCACTTAGATCAAAAATACGTTTGCCATCATCATCGTAGGTTGCACCAAGTGCATCTGCTACTGCAATTGCAATTTCACTAATGCCACTTTGTGCCGCTGTATGCACTTGTATGTTGCCTGTAATATCAGTATACCCGCTTGCACCGTTAACATTTCTTGCACGGATATGCGCTGTATCAACTGTGCGCACACTGCTTGATGTAATAGGTATAACCAAGTTACCAATTGCATATGCACTGCTTGTGCCAGTATTCGCTTTTGGTACTCCACTTGATAGCATTGTGGTGCTTCCATCAATATTAGCATAGGTATAATTTTGCCCGGTAAACGCTGCACTGCTTGTGCCTTCTTGATTACTGTCGCTGTCAATTTCTACAATATTACTTTGGTTTGTATATGCTTGTCCTACAAGATTTGTAAACTGAGCACCAGTTAGTGTAAGGGCTGGACTACCAGTATTGTAATAAGGAATACCTGATATAAAACGCTTTGTTCCAGCAGTGCTTTCACTTAGTGTGCCTGCTGCACTAACAGCCGGTACTGCAGTAAGATCATCTTTTACAAATTCTACTTTACTGCTATTGCCTGTGGTGCTATGAATAAGTTGCATGCTGTTTAAGCCTACGCTTAGTCCGCTTACTGCTTTACTAATTCTTGCTTTGAATCCCGTGTACAGTGCAGGATGATATATACTGCTTGCAAAACTAACAGTGCTACCGCCTGCATCAAGTAAATTATAATCACTTTCGCTATCAATAATTAGGCTTGTGTAAGTACCACTGTCATCATTTGCTGAAAATGCTTTTGCTCCATCTGCACTGCCGTTAATATTTGCAGTGAGTGTACCGCTGTCTGCTCTATAAGCAAACGTTGTTATAGGTCCTGCTACTGCAGTTCCACTTGTAACACGATTTACATCTGCACCTGCTGCTAGTACTGCACCGCCAGTGCGATCTGTAAATCCGTGTGCAAGTTTAGGACTTGTACCTGTGCTTGTTACATTAGGTAATGTTTTGGTGCTTAGTGCATTAGGTGCAGCAATTGCACTATCATAAACTTTTACAAGTTGTGTACCTGTAACAGGAAGTATTGCAGGATTTGCTGTTTGATGTCCTGCTAGTGTAAGTGTAAATGTATCTCTGCCTGTGCCACTATCTGTACTGCTTCCCCAAGTATGCTGCAATCTTGCGCCACTAGTACCACCTGCTGCACTAATGTTTGCTATAGTATCTGCACTGGTTCCATCGCCCCAGTTCATAGTCCAGTTTGCTGTAGCGCCGCCCATGTTTGTGGTTGTGTTTGCCATATACAAACTCTGACCTTCAATGACGTATAAGTCATTACCAGTCAATGCACTACCGCCCGAACTTGCTCTAAACAAGTCAAACTGTGCAACAGGATTTGCTGTGAAGATTGTGATGTAATCTGTTCTCGTGGTTGTTTCAGTGCTACCATCACCACTACCACTTGCATTAAATGCTGTAACACTAACATCAAATGGGCTACCACTATTAGAACTATATGTATGTGTAGGTGTACTATCTGTCAGACTGCTATCTGTTGTTCCATCACCCCAGTTTACTGTGTATCTGTTTGGATTGCCGTCTGCAGTAATAGTAAGCGTTGCTGCTGTGCCTGCGCCACCTGCTGTGACATCACTAGTAAATGCAACGTTACTTACTGCAGTGCTATTAAGTACGTTCTGCAATGCTTCATTTATGCTATCAATAGCATTTGTAACTTTTGTTGTAGAAGTAAACCCTTTGAACATTGCATCTGTTGTAAGACTTCCATCTGTAGGTGTAGATAATGCAACTTGCATTCCAGTAGGTGTTGATGATGCATCAACATATGCTTTAATACTTTGTTGTGTTGCTAATGCAGTTGCACTATCGCTGCCCAGGTTGTCTTCGTCAAGTATGCTGCTTATTGTTGCCCCGCTTATTGTTAAACTTCCGTCAATAGTAGTGTTTGCTCTAATATCAACAGTACCAGTGCCGTTTGCATCCAGTGTAAGGTTAGCATTACTTACTGTGCTTTCAATCTTATTACCTGCAATAGTAATTTGATCGAGAGCAAGCGTACCACTAGTAATAGCAGTATTGCCTACGACATTTAATGTGCTTGAAGGACTTGCTGTTCCTATACCAATGCGACCATTGGAGTAGTCTACTACGAGAGTTGTAGTGTTAAACGATAAATTGCTATCTCGTTCTAAATTTGCTTTGAGGGCCTTGCCCCCAATACGACTTATAGCCATACCTACACTCCGCTATCCTGCGATCACCTACTAACGTCCGAGGTGACAGGGTTTATTAAGTGTATTTATGCTTAGTGTGTAGTACTGTCGGTTCCATGAATAACAACTACACTTTCACTGCCCCCAGGAGCACTTGTGAATGTAATAGTTGTACCATTTAGTGTATAAGCAGTGGCTGGATTTTGGAAAACGTTACCTACAGCAACAATAACACGTTGGGGCTGATTGCTTGTCACTGCTTGACTCATTGTAAATGCAGTTGTTGATCCATTACCAGTGAAACTATCTTGCGTAATAGCAACGTTGCCTTCTTTACTGAACTGAACAAAAGAACTGCCGTCAAAGTATTCCATTTTATCTACACTAGTGTTAAATCGTAAGTCGCCTTTTTTTGCGGCTGAGGGCCTAAGTGCAGTTGTTCCTGCTGGAATCTCTAAACCGCCTTCATCTTTTGCTTTAATAGTATCACCACCATCAGCTCTGCCTTTTGTTTTTACAAAGCCAGCCATTAGATTGTTACCGAACTAACTGTTGGCATAATACTAGATCCTGCACTAGCAATACATTGAATTGTATCACCGTTGGATAGTACTAGTTTTTCAAGATTAACAACATAAGTATCAGCTGGGTCAATGGTAATTGTTTTAACAATTTTATTTGTTGTTGCGGCACTAGCACCGCTTTGTACAACATGAACATCCATTGTTCTAGCAGTGCCGTTTTCATTCATAAAAAACATACAAGTAATAGCAGTTGTGCCGCTACTTGTGTATACTGTTGTTGCGCTTGTGCCTACTGCGCCTGCTTGTGTGATCGCCATTTATTAGTTCCTTTAAAAAATTAATCCGTATACGATGGCTTTAGATTTACTTACAAGTTCGTCACTAGTACTGCCATCTACAAAGTACACGCCTGTGCCACCACCAGCCGCTGTGTCTGCATACAGCAATGTTGCACCTGTTACACTGCTAGGGACAACTGACTGATCATTTAATTTAAGCGCACTTGCAACTGTTACTTTGCCAGTTCCACTTGGTACCAACTGAATATCTTCATTGCTTACTGCACTAACGATATTAAATCCGTTAGTTTCTAAATCTCCACCAAGTTGTGGACTAGTATCATCTACAACTACTGTTGATCCTGAACTACTAGTAACCATTATGTTTGTGAATGAAGAGCCTGCATCTAAACTTATTTTAAATTTATCATCTGCTTCATCAAAAACAAACTGTGCATTTGCAACGCTACCACGATCAATTTCAATACCAGATTTGCCTGCACCGCCACTAACACCTGCACCTGACTCACCATCATTGTAAACAACAATGTTATCTTTAATAGCCGCATTGGTTGTTGATACAGTTGTGGTTGTGCCGCTAACTGTTAAGTTACCAGTAACAACTAATGCACTGTCGATGGTAGTACCACCGCTGGCAGTAATTGTATATGCTCCACCGATTCTTTTATGTTTGACTCATTGTATAAATTCCTGCTTATAGATTATTTATCACTTGTGAGAACTCAGTCAAATACATGGTTCTAAAATTATTATGTTGCATCCATCTAATACTAGTAAACTCATGCAATGGATTAACATGCACTATGTTTTTATAGGGAAATTTTGTAAGCAATGTACTAATTTGTGTCTCCCAACTGCCCCAATATGTTGGCGCACTTTCTTTACTCTTGTAATGTTCAGTACCAGCGTATATATTGTTTATAAAGTTATGTTGTCCTTTAAGATCGAATCCTATTAAAAAAATATACTCTGCGTCAGTCAAACAAGCAAGTCCACACGCAGCAGGCCCACTGCTAAAATTATGTATTAATTGTGGTAATATCCTAGCACCACTGTGTTCTATAATATACTGTTTGCGTGAGTAGTGCTGGCGTCTTTTACTATACCCATTTTGTTGTATTTCATGTGACATACCTCGATCTGTGCTTACTAGTACAGTGGGTTCAAACTCCTCATATATTCTATTACAGCCATAGACTTTCCCTCGCTTTAATAGTTCCTCTGGAACTACTTCTAAACGTGTTACGCCATTACCTAATATAAATGCAAATTCAATCATGTCATAAAAAAAGATTACAGTGTATTATACTGTAACCTTTTAGTTTAGTCAAGTAACTATTAGCCGTTAGGAATACTTACACTTACGTTTTCAACTGGGCCTGATGCTACGATATTTGCTTTATCGCCTACTGCAAACTGCGAGCCTGTGCCTAGAGCACCAACTACAAAACAACTGCTGGTTGACTTTGAAAACCAGTATGTTCCAACTGCAGTTGAAAGACCGTAACTGGCACTGGCCTGCAGCAAGTGAACCGTGTACAACTGAAGTTAGTACACAATTTGCTTTTCTACACCGTCTGACGGCATTGATAACCAAACTTCTTGTTACCAATGTCTTGGATAATGTTTGTTGTATTGTTTGCACTGCCACTGGTGACAAATGCTTTCATAATCATCTGGTTGCCTGCTATTCCACTTGAACCGATAGGCAATACTTGCTGAAACTTGAAGTTTTCCTGCACCGTCCTAATGTGCTTTTTTAATTGGTCTTCCCATTTTGTTTCTCCTTATGTGGGGTTCTATCCCACTACGCGGTTGGTATACCGCATAAATCAGACTTTGCTGATACTGTATTTAACAAAAAACAGGGACCTAAGTCCCTGTTTCTGTATTCCTATTCTATAAGTTAGACTTATGAGAATGCGATGTTTGACATTGCAACTTCGCCGACATAATCGCCTGCGTTGCCTAGTGAACTTGCTGTGTTTGATAGCTCGACATAACCATAACGTGTCATGAATGATACGACTGGCTCAAATGTGTCTGGATCAAGCACTGTGCCACTTGACATTAGCGGAACGTATGGGCAATAGAATGCTGCCGCATCTGTTTCACTTGAGCCTTTGTAGCCAACAAGTACTGCTGTTGCGTCTGCTGCATATGAATCAACATATACACGCATTGCACCGTTAAGTGTACCTACAAACTTAGTGTTTGTTGGTGCCTCAAATGTGCCTTCTGTTGTACGAGCGAACGCTGAAGTTGATGCACTCTGAAGAACTGTTAGTGCCTCAGGTGATACAACTGCATAGTTACCTGCACCGCGACGTGTGCGCTGTGCAATTTTGTTTGCTGTACGGTTGATTAGAACTGCAAGTGCTGCATGCTCGTCACCAACGTATGTTGCTGTACCAGAAACTGCTGCTTGGTTGAATGTTTCTTCAGTAGCGGCTAGTGAACGTAATGACGCTAGTACTTCCTGATCAATTTCTGCAGTGATTTCTTGTGCAAGTGCTGCCATGATTTCAGCTTCGACATCAATGCCATGCATTGACTGTGCGTCTTGAGCTGCTTCAAATGTCCAGCGTGCCTGTAGCTTACGAGTTTTTGCTTCAACACTCTGCTTTAGGATCTGGATTGACAATGCACGACCGCCTGTACCTTCTTTTGCTGCTGTGCTGTCTGCTTTACCTGTTGTAAGTGAACCAGAATATGCGTTAGCAATTTTGAATGGTGATAGTGCTTCGTCACCTGCTGTTGTGTCTGTGTTAGTTGCTGATGTGTCGTTTGTTGTTTCAGCATAACGTACACGAAGTGTATGAATCTGACCAACTGGACCTTGCATTGGCTGTACACCAACGATTTCGTTAGCAATAACTGTAGGCATAACACGACGGATAACTGGTAGAATTACACGGTTAAGTGTCGCTACGTTGCCTGCTGCTGAAGCACCTGCTGTAGCTGCCTCTTTCAAGTATTTGCGAGTGTTTTCTAAAACAACACTCATGCTGTTACGGCGATTACCTTCTAGACCTTCAAGAAGTGCATCTTTGGTATCGTCCCAACGGCTCTCTAGTAGTACGTCTGACATTTAAGTCTCCTCTGTTGTACTTTATTTTAAGCCAGCAAGTTTGCGGATGTCAACGATGTTATCGTTTCCTTCTTCAACCTGGACTGTTTTTTGTTCTTTATTACCTGTCATTTCTGTGCGGCTTTCTTTGATTACAGATTTTTTATTTTCTTTAATCGCTGATTTACCGTCCAGTACTGCTGGCAAGTAACGGTCGAAAGCAGTCTGCAACTTAGCAGTCTGTACGCTTTCTAGTAGGTCAGTCATAATCGCTGCCTTATCTTTGTTGAGTGGCTTAAGAAGTGTGTTTAGTGTTTCTTTACGCTCTACACCCTCATTAATTAAAGCAATTTCTTGCTCCTTGCTCTCAACGATCTTAGTTTTTCTTCAAGACTTTCATTGATTTGTGCAACTTCTTCAGTAGCCGCTTGGACTGCTGCTTCTAGTTCTTTAATCTTTTGATTCTCGTTTAAGTGACTTGATGAAAATTCTGTAGCAAAAGTTTCGAATATTTTACGTCCGAAAGTATTCTCTTTTGCAATTTGAATATCTTCTTTAAGTTGAGTCATTTCACCTTTTAGATAGCCGGTTACTGCTTCATTAACGGCTTTACTTGTGTGCTTTACAAACTTCTCTTTGAGGTTTGCAAATTGCTCACGAGCTTCTTTAACCAATCTTACTTTAGTTTCAACAACATCTTGACGATCTTTCTGGAAGTCTGAAATTTCTTCAGAAAGTTGACTAGTAACAAACTCTTCGAGTTTGCCAACTAATGCTTGCTGATCTGCTCTTTCTGACTTTAGTTCCTTAATTTCTTCACTAAGTGTTTTAACTAAAAATTGGTCAAATGTGCCGCTTGCTTCTTGCATTTTTGCAACAAACTTAGCACGGTCTTCAGAGATTGCTTTACGCTCTTCAGCGATCTGCTCTAGCTCTGTAGTAAGACCTTCAGTAACCATACGATCTAAGGCTTCAACCATAGTAGATTTATCATGCTCATAGCGTTGTGCAAACTCCTCGCGAAGTTCTGCAGTAACCTGTGTACGAGTTTCGTTCATCTTTGCTTCCCATTGTTCAGCAATAGCAGAGCGAGTTTCCTCATTCACAAGGTCGCTATCCAAAAGTGGTTTGATAGCATCTAGCATTTTGATCTCCTAGATCTTTAAGTCCCTGATAAGACGAATCATTTCCTCTTTCAGGTATTTTTGTACTTTAGCATCGCCGTTCGCTTCACGAGCCATGTCAAGCACTTTATGCCCCCCACGCATATTAAGTAGTCCTTCGTAAATCGCTACTGGATATGCATTTGGTGCACTGGGTTGTGCCACAACGTCAACTGTGACAATTTCAAAATCAGCAACTTGACCACTGGATTCATTTACGTTTCCACTGCCTCTGCTACTAACTCCTAAATTTACTCCACCTTGAATCATTGTTTTCACAAGTTGACCCATTGGTGTTTCAAGAATCTTTAGTTTACCATACCCATTAGGTCCATCCATCCACATACTTTCAATCATATGTGATACTCGATCAAGGTTAATTTTGAGATCATCTGGATGGTCAACTTCACCTAAAACGCTTTGTCCGCTTTTTAGTTGCTCGTTGATGGTACTGACTGCATTAGTAATTTCAGAGACAGGGTAAACACGCTTGTTTGCGTTCTCTACCCCGCCCTGGATACAAATGCCTTTCATGTAGAGATCCTTGCCGCCATCAGAATTTTCAGTTGCTTCATAAACAACATGTGCTTCTTTAAACGTTAGGTTTTCTCTCAAGTACAACATAGAAATTATGCTTTACTCATTGTTGCGCCACGTGTGTCTGACGCATCTGTTTGTACTGTTGATTTTGGTGTAGCACCGCCTTTTTCTTCGCCGGTTGGATCGACTGCTTTGCCGCCCATGTCGTTTTTGCCAGCCACTGGACCTGATGATCCATCACCTTCTTCGCTAGTTACTGGTGCAGGAGCCTTTTCCGTGTATTCACGGACCATTTCTTCAGTTTCTTCTACTTCTGTAGATTCTACTGATTCCATTTCTTCCATCTTCTTCTTCTTCTTCGTCGCCCATGTCCATGTCCATTTCTGGCTCCATGTCCATTGCGTCGTCGTCAGCAGCATCGTCTGCACCCATTAGTGCTTCAAATTCTGCTTTCAATTCGTCTAGTGCATCTTCTAGGTCTACAACACGGTCTTCCATATCTTCGTCCGCGTCATCTTCCATTGATAGACCTTCTTCATCTGCTTCGATGTCGTCAATCATATCATCAGCAGCATCGCCACCTAGTTCTGCTTCGTCAAAATCTGACTCTTCAATCTTCTTCTTCAACTGCATCTTCTTCTACTTCTGCAGTTTCTTCAACTTGATCCTCATCTGTGAGACCCTCATAGATGTCACGTGATTTTTCAACCACGATCTCATGGAACAAATCTTTTGCGCCCTGCTCATCTTCTGCGATAAACAGTTCAATCAATTGCTCAAATTTGTTTGTCATTTGTATAACTCCTATATTCATAAGGCATTTGTAGTTTTATTTAGTGTTTACTAAAAAAACATAGTAAAATGCGTACTTTTGGACCAAAAGTAGACTATAGGATTTTTGGGATTATGCTGCTGGTGCAGGTGCAAATTGCTTGCGAATCTCTTTGATAGACTCTTGATATTCTGCTGCTTTAAGATCACTAAGTTTACGCAGTTTACTCAACTGTTCTAGTGTCAAACGAGTTTTGCGGGTATCAGTTTTCATAGCAGCACTGCTATCCTGATACTGCTTATCTTCTTCTTGCTTTTTTGCGTCTAGTTCAAATAATAACATAACGTTTTATTTATGCTTCTGGTTCAGCTGCTGGGCCTGCTTGTGTTAGTGGGCTTTCATTACCAGTTGCACCTGCTTCGCCTGCACCACCTTCTTCACCGCCGCCTGGCGCTTCTGCTGCTGGTTCTTCGCTAGGCATTTCAAATGCATCCATGTCTGCTTGTATACCGCCTGTGGTTACACCAACACTGCGCATGCTAGGTAGTTCACTTTCAACACTGATATCAGCATTTTCTTCACGCCATAGTTTGCTGTTCTCTGACATTTCTTCTTCTGTCATACCCAAGTAACGCTGCATTAGGAAACGCTTGCTCATATATGGATAGCCTTCAAGTGCTTGGAATGTGTTAATTCTAGCACCGTCCATTTCAGTTTCTCTGTAACTAGCAAAGTTCTGTGGCTCATTAAAGCGTAGTTCAAATGTACTGTTGTCGATTTCAACGCCGCGCCACTTCAAGAACATTTTAAATTCTCTATCAAACGTAGAACAGATAAGACGCTGTAGTCTCATGCAGTATTCATTAAAACGTTTTTCTTGAATCATTGCTGTACCAACGCGACCGTCATTGTATGCTGCTGGACTATCTTCAAATCCAGTTGGCAAGTAACTGCTAGGTATACGCAATCCACGGAACAACTTGTTAGTAAAGAATTTTAAGTCATCAATCTCACCGAGGTTTGTGCCGCCTGGTAGTGTATCAACTTTACTACCTCTGCCTTCCGCTGTTTGTGGGAAGAAGTAATCTTCGTTTGTACTAAGTGGATTATATGTTGTATCCATAATGTTAGTGCCGCCGCCAGTTTTACTTGGGATACGGCGCTGATGAATTTCGTTTTTAACACGCTCAACAAAGCTCATAGCCATATGACTAGGCATGTTGCCTACATCAATATAGAATACTCTGCGCTCTGGCGCACGTTGAATACGGTAGATAATAATAGCATCTTCAAGCAGTTCTTTTTGCTTGTATACTTTAAACACTTGTTCCAGGATACTGTTACCAAAGGGCCAGTTAGGATCAAGTCCTTCTGTCAAACTAGCATGAACAATATGCTCTGCTTCAATTGCTTTTTCGTTTAGCGCACGATCAAAACGTCCTTGCGCACTGCTTCCGCCACTTCCATCATACAAGTTACTAGGCTGAATATAGCCTCTGTTCTTGTAAAGATCACCTTGATTGCCATGATCACTGTATGTGTTTGCTGTAACTGTAAGATTTTCAAAGTTAGGATTAATGTCTTTGATAATATACTGTTCTGGCTTTTTGCCTTCACTTTCGTTAACAATAATCTTTGTAACTTGTTCATTTCACTCCAATACAACTGGAATGTTTCTGGATCACTGATGAATACTTGATCTCCGTACTTTAGTGTGTTGCGGAACATTTTAAACAATCGCATATTAAAATCATTTAGGTTGTTCCAGTTAGTGAGCTGCTTTTAATAATATCAATTTCACTCTCAGTTGGTGTTTCGTGAAAGTGAATATCAAAGCCTGTGCCGTTTTCACTGTTAGTTTGTGTACAGAACTCAGCAAGAATATCCAGTGCAGCATTGATCTCACTGTCAATATCCATGGTTTCGTACTGACCATAGCGTTCTGTACGATTTGGATGTCCTGAATATACCTCAGGCAAATGACTTGCATAGTGACTGTACTTTGTACCGTCTGCGCCGCCTCTACTTGTGTTTGTAAAAGGACTGGTGTCCTTAACCAATGTGAAGTGTTTTTTCCAACTCATAACTTATTATACTACCTTATTGTGTATTTACCTAATTTTTACTGTTGCAATGCTAGATTCTGAATACTTGTGTTTGTTGCTTTTTGTTGTTTTAGCATATCAGAAAGTATACTATTAGTTGCTGACATGTCTACAGGTACTGGATTTGCACTAGTGCCAGACTGCGTTGCTGTTGTTGCAGGATCTGATATTGTGTCATTTCCAAAGAATTCATCTACGCCTTGGCCTATTCCAGTAAAGAATCCCATGGATTGTCCTGCAGTGGGTGTATTAGGTGCGCTTGTATTACCGTTGCTTGTTTGACCAGGTGCTCTTGTATTTGTGCCCGCACCAATATTTTGGTTAACTTGGTCAACTACAAATGTTGCACCTTTGGTCAGTGTAGTTACACTGGATATTAGTCCATCACTTTCAGCTAACAATTTAGTAGTTGTTTCACTGAGTGCCATTCCAAGCTCGCGCTGTGCTTTTTGCTGTTCGATAAGTGCTGCGGTTGCAGCATCGCCTCCTGCAGCAATACTCTGCATGTCTGTTACTACTTTGCTAACTGTGTCATTAATTGCTTTTGCCATCATTTCCTGTTGAGGAACAATCATTGCTTCAGCACTTTGCACAAACGCATTACTCGTAAATCTGCCCAGTGTAGCAACTGTGTCCGCAGCATTTAAGTATTCTTCACGGATTGCTGCACTGTTTTTTGCTTGTTCAGTGAACGCATCAACAGCAACTCCACTGCCATCTTTAATACCATCAACGGCACCTTGCACACTTTTAACTGCATTAGGAAACTGACTCATCTGCATCATCGCTTCTTTACTAACAGCACCACCAAATGTAACTTGATCTAAAATAGCATCCTTTAGATGCGGGAAAGCACTTATAAGTTGTTCTGTTTGCTTACGCTGCTCTGGACCCATTCTTGCAAGACTTGCTTGTACCTGTGCATCTTTGCGCTGTGCTTTTTCTGCTTGTTTTTGTGCTTCAATACTTCTGCCTGTTAATGCACTTAAAATTTTCTGCTGTCTTGCTTGCTCAAATGATGCTTTTGCAACAGCACCGGTTCTGACTGCTAGTTGATCAAAACTTATGCCACTGAGTGCAAATTGTTCCATCATGTCTGCAGTAGTAGTGCCGCCCATGTCTTCAAAGCTGAAACCCATTTGTTTTAGTTGTCTGCCCATGTCACCGCCAGCAAGAGCTCTGTTTGCTTTGCTGAACTCTCTTGCACCCACTGCAGTTTGTCCACCAAAACTTGCCATTGCTTCGCCGTTGTTCTTCATAACATTTGTAAACTCACCCATGGTCAAGTATCCATTGTGTGCTGCCTGTCTAAATTCTATCAAACTTCCGCCCAGCGTTGCGCCACCTGCTTGTACTGCATCAAATGCTGCACTGGTTGCGTTTAGTTTATCAAACAAAAATCCTGCTACTGCAGCGGCGCCGCCTGCAACCAATCCAGGTGCAACTGCACCTATTAGACCGCCGCCTATTGTACTCATTTCTTCACTTAGGCCTGTTAGTCTACTAGAGAAGTTTCCCATTGCAGCACCAACACCGCCCATGGCTAACATTTTAGTAAGCCCTCCTGCGCTTTCTTATCATCGAAGCTGCACCGTCAGTTAATGCTTTTGCCATAGCAAAGGGTGCAGTGCTGGCTGTTTCAAAACTACGGAATAGATTTCCACTTGCTCTGCCGATATTGTCACTGAACGTTCTACCAGATCTACCAGCCATTGTCAATCCTTGGTACGCACTATTGCCGCCTTCATTAACATTGTCGCCGGCACTTTTTGCTTGGCTGCCCAAACTAGCAATAACTCTGCCGGCTGCACTGCTTTGACTTTTAAGCACAGTAGTAGGATCACCGCCGCCACCGGATTGTTGCTGAGACATGACCTGCACTAATGACTGAAGCGTGGATTCTTGTGCAAACCCATCTGCAAATACGGTACCAATGCCTGGAATTTCAACTGTAGCCAAAGAAAATTTCTCCTATTATATGCGTATATAAATATATAATACAACCATATTTATATTGTATTTACCTGGAGAAAAACATGGCAGATGCGCCTGAGAACTTTTCAATGACACCTGAGCAAATAGCACAGATGCAAAATCAACAACAAGCAGCAAATCCACTGTCAAAATACATGAGACAAGCAAGTATTCATGTTAAACTGCCAAGCAACGGTGTTTTTTGGGCACAAGGATGCTTAGAAATGCCAGTAACTGGCGAGCTTCCGGTGTTGCCCATGAGTACACAGGATGAAATCACCCTAAACACGCCTGATGCACTAATGAATGGTGCTGGTGTTGTAAGCATGGTATCTAGTTGTATTCCAAACATTAAAAATCCATGGATGATTCCAATTACTGACTTAGACACTATTCTCATCGGTATTAGAATTGCAAGTTATGGTGAAACCATGGACTATACAAGTAAATGTCCAAGTTGTGAAAACACTGACGATTATGAAATTGATCTAAGACAGTTTTTGGATATGCCTGTAAACATGGCTATATATGATGCACCGTTTGAATACAAGGGCATGACTGTGTACATACAACCTCTAAACTTTGAAAACATCAATCAACAAAACCTAGAAACGTTTGAGCAACAAC
>UEXL01000308.1_pt1 | contig 19358 bp, 35 predicted proteins | sample 1796671 | NCBI WGS metagenome assembly UEXL01 (sample SAMEA4772471, study PRJEB27181) | metagenome | reverse complement strand
AGGAGAGCCACATGACCGAAGTAATACACCAACCATGTCCCTTTGTAGATTGTGGCTCTTCTGATGCCTTCTGCTACAACAACAGAGGATACGGTAAGTGCCACGCCAACACAGGATACCCCTCAAGGATGTAAAGTACGAGTGGGCGAAGAAATACCCCACAAAGGGGAATAAGATGACATGATATGATCGTTACTACACAAAGCGTATAGAAGACACCTCCGCAGGGGAATATGTCAATATGCGTAGCATCAACACCAAGACGATGGAAGACTACGGTGTTCTGACGTATGGTGATCGTCAGGAGTATGTATACCCCAGCGGCGGAATTAAGGTACGTAACCTGACAGAGAAAGGCTTCTACGCCAAGAACGGCTTCAAGGGTGATGAACTGTTCGGTATGAACCTCTTCACTGCTGGTAGCTCTAAGATGGTCACAATCACTGAAGGGGAGCTAGACGCCCTCTCAGTGGCTCAGATGCTCAAGAGCAGCTACACTAACCCTGTGGTGTCTCTACCATCAGCTACACCATCTAAGAAGCTCTGGGAGAACTGTGCTGACTGGCTTAACAGCTTTGAGAAGATCATCCTGTCTGTAGATAACGATGATGCAGGTAATGCTCTTGCTGATCGTGTATCTAAACTGTTCCTAACAAGGTCTACCGTGTTGACCACCGACCTTACAAGGATGCTAACGAGTTCCTACAGGCTGGCAAGGCTGCTGACTTCAAGGTGCATGGTGGAACGCACGTAAGTTCACACCTGAGAACGTAATGAACAGCACTCAGGACTTCTTGTCGCTGTATAAGGATACGCCTGAGCACCAGTATGTACCAACAGGTATCCAAGCCCTAGACGATAAAATCTTGGGTTTGATGCAAGGTCACTTCACAGTGATTAAAGCACCTACAGGTATTGGTAAGACTGAGATCATGCGGTTCTTGGAGTACAATATGTTGCAGCGGGATGTTCCTATTGCAGCATGGCACTTGGAAGAGACTAAGCTACGTTCTTTGCTAGGCCTTGTGTCATACGAATGTAATGACAACCTGACCCGCCGTGACTTGATTGAAGAGAAAGGTGCAGAAGACCAAGTGGTAGAGGCTATCGGTAAGCTGACAGAGAAAGAGAACTTCTATCAGTTCTACATGAGTGACGGACAAGGTGCTGACGATCTAATCGACCAGATACGTTACTTTGCTGTAGCTTGTGGCGTTAAGTTTGTGTTCTTTGAGCCTATCCAAGATGTGCTTGTAGGTTCGTCAGAGGAAAGCAAAGAACAGATGTTGGCTGACTTGTCAGTACGTCTCTCTAAGCTGTCTGCTGAGTTGAACGTAGGTATCGTAACTATTGCTCACACTAACGATGATGGTCAGATGAAGTACTGTCGTATGATTGGACAACGTGCATCAGTTATCATTGACTTGAAGCGAGACAAGGAAGCTGATGACCTACAGGAACGTAACACAACGTACCTGACTATTGAGAAGAACCGACCATGCTCTGAAGAAGGCAATGCAGGGATGATGCGGTTTAACTCAGAAACCTTTACACTAAGCGAGGTAATATAAGTCCAGAAGGTGTATGACTTACCCTACTTTTAGGGAAGGAAAGAAGGACAACGTCAAGTCTGTCCTGAGCACAAGAACCGACAAGCCAGAAGTGTGATGCAGAGGGTTTGCTACATTTAGATCATTGACAAGAAGCTTTGAAGGGGTTGATGCATTAACCGAAGTTTTGACAACGCAGGGATAAGCAGGTAAAAGGAGGTAATATAGTGACAACAGTATTCGACATTGAAACGGACGGTCTATTAGATGAGTTGACCAAGATTCATGTCTTGTCTTGGTCTAATGACATGGGGAAGTTAAGCATACCCATGATTACGATGAGATGCGGTATGTATTGCTCAACAGTGAAACTCTAGTTGGACACAACATCATCCGCTTCGACATCCCTGCAATAGAACGTGTGTTAGACATCAAAGTTACAGCACGTTTAGTAGATACTCTTGGTCTATCTTGGTATCTCAACCATGAACGGCCTAAGCATGGCCTTGAGGGCTACGGAGAGGACTATGGAGTACCCAAGCCTGTCATTAAGGACTGGAACACCCTGACGCCAGAAGAGTATGCTCACAGGTGCGATGAGGACGTTAAGATCAACAACCGTCTATGGCGTGACCTAGAGCTTAAACTTAATAAATTGTATCAAGACCCAGAGTCAAAGTGGAAGCTGATAGATTATCTGTCGTTCAAGCTAGACTGTGCGAGAGAGCAGGAGGAGATGCAGTGGAAACTGGACGTTGATAAAGCTCAGGAAGCATACGACAAGATTGTAGCCATGAAAGAGGAGAAGGTAGAGCAACTAGCAGAAGCTATGCCACGTAAAATCCTTACTCGTGTAGCTACACAACCAAAGGTGATGCACAAGAAAGATGGCACACTGTCGTCTCATGGAGAGAAGTGGACCGCATTATGTGCGGAGAATAAGATGCCAATCTCCGCAAAGACAATGACTGTGGTGACTGGTGAGGAACGGGGTAACCCCAACTCTAACGATCAGGTTAAAGATTGGTTGTACAGCTTAGGTTGGAAACCACGCACATGGAAATTCTTGCGTGACAAGAAAACTGGAGAGGAACGGAAAATTGAACAAGTTCGTAAGGATGGTGAGCTTTGTGGTAGTGTTACTGATCTCATTTCTGGGAACCCTTCTGTTGATCTACTTGATGGCCTTACGGTCCTCACTCATCGTGCAGGTATTCTAAAGAGCTTTTTAGAGTGCCACAAAGATGGTTGGTTACAGGCTGGTGTAGCTGGTCTTACCAATACGTTCAGGTTCAAGCACTTCAAGCCTCTGGTCAATCTACCATCTGTAGATAAGCCTTATGGTGACGTTATCCGTGGCTGCCTTACCTGCCCTGATGGTTACACACTAGCTGGTGCTGACATGACCTCTTTGGAGGACACTACCAAGCGGCACTACATGAAGCCATTGGACCCTAAGTATGTAGAGGAGATGAGTAGAGAAGGCTTTGACCCACACTTGGACTTGGCACTACACGCTGGTGTTATCAATCAAGATGACATTGACAAGCACAACTCAGGTGAACGATCACTGAAAGCACTACGTAAGAACTACAAGGTAGTGAACTACAGTGCCACATATGGCGTAGGAGCACCTAAGCTGGCCCGTGAGACGGGTATGTCACAGTCTGAAGCTAAGACCCTGCTTAATGCTTTCTGGTCACGTAACTGGTCCATTGAGAAGGTGGCAAGCACAGCCCGTACAAGGGAACTGTTTGGGTCTATGTGGATACTTAATCCAGTGTCGGGCTTCTGGCATAGCCTACGTAGTGATAAAGATAGGTTCAGCACTTTGAACCAGAGTACAGGTGTCTACTGTTTTGACACTTGGGTTAGCTTGTGCCGTGACAAAGGTATCAAGTGCGTGGGTCAATTCCACGATGAGATTATTGCTCTAGTCAAAGAAGGGAGAGGAAAGCAATGTAGAAGCTATCATGCACGAGGCTGCAATTCAGCTTAACGACAAGGTGAAGTTGAACGTACCTCTTGGTACTGATGTTCAGTTTGGCAAGACTTACGCTGACATCCACTAAAGTGATTCTTTTTTTGCAACAGTAGTTCAGATTGCAGGAAAAGTCAAAAATAAATAGGGGCATCGGTGTTACAAACCCCGAAAAATACCCCTATAGTATATTACCAACACAGCGCTGCACTCAAGCAGCTTAACAAAAGGAAGACCCGACTATGACTAAATTCGCAATGGAAATGATCCTTGAGTATCCTAAAGTGTTCGAAGAGAACCGTGATATGGGTGGGGATCAGAACAATGCCGCAAAGAAAGCAGCAAAGCACGATGGCCAGTATGTAGTGAACGCATACTTTACCAGCGAAGAACAAATCCAAGAGCTTCTGGAAGGCGGGATGGACCCTATGCCAATGGGCAATAAGCGTGTCAAGGAGGGTAACAGCTTCGGTATCGGTAAGTATGTAAAACTGACACGTATGCACGACCACAAGATGACCTTCACAGACAAGAAGGGCAACCCAACAGAGGTTGACTTCGGTGGTGCTCCTAAGGTAGTGAACCTTACTGATGGTATGGAGAACAAGCGTTGGTGGTCTTTTTGAAGAAGACGGTGCTATCGGTAATGGCAGTGCAGCTATCGTACAGTTTGAGACCTACAGTAATGGTGCTGGCCTTCGACTTTGCGCTGTAGGTGTTACGGATCACGTAGCTTACGAAGCAAGCTCAGGTGGTGCTGGTGATGACATCTTTAGCATGGATGAGGTGGCTTAATGAAGATTGTTCTTACCGCTATCTTTGATAGTGAAGATGACGGTGTAGTTGGAACATCTACCATCACCCGTGAGGATGTAGATGATCTGCACTCTCTAGCTCAAGCTGTAGGTGACTTCACACGATCTTGTGGATACACCTATGTAAATGACGTAGGGTTCGAGAAAGATGATGGCTCTATGACCTTCGGAGGGTTCTAAACAATGTCTGGCAAAGGTAAAGTTCTAATTGATGGTGACATCGTTGCCTATAGAGCAGCCTTTGCCACTCAGGATTATTCCTACAAAGAGGCGGAAGATAAGGTCGATGAGTTGATGGGGTATATTATCTCTGACACTATTGAGTTTCCCTTCCCCTCTAAGGAGGACTTCCAGACTTATCTGACAGGTAAAACTAACTTTAGGTTCGACATAGCTAAATCACACCCCTACAAGGGAACAGGAAAGATGTGGAAAAGCCTAAGCACCTAGCGTCAGCACGACAGCACATGATGAATAAGTATGATGCTATCGTGAGTGAGAATGAGGAAGCAGATGATCTTATCGCTAAAGCAGCAGCGGCACTTGACTATAATTGTGTTGTAGCTTCTATTGATAAGGATATGCTACAATTACCTTGTTGGCACTTTAACTTCGGAAGGAATGAGTGGACAAAGGTTGAACCATTCGAAGGTCTTAAGTTCGTCTACCACCAAATGTTGACAGGTGATCGTGCAGATAACATCATCGGTCTACATGGTATCGGACCTAAGAAAGCAGACAAACTGTTGCAGGATTGTCACACAGAAGAAGACTTATGGACTACGGTTCTAAAGGCTTACGAAGGTGACAAAGAAAGGCTAGTAGAGAATGCGAGGTTGCTATGGCTAAGGCGGTACGACAACGAACTGTGGGGAGCCTCCCAAGCTGGCTTGAAGTATGGCTACAGGTCAGGGTTAGAGAAGCGAATACAGGAGCAACTTAACGGCCTCTCTGTTGATTATGAGTACGAGAAGTTAAAGATTGAGTATGAGGTTCACGAGGTTAGGAAATACACGCCTGACTTTGTGATCCTCTCCAATGGTATTATAGTTGAGAGTAAAGGGAGGTTCGTAACTGCCGATAGAAAGAAGCATCTGCTCATTAAGAAGCAGCACCCCACCTTAGATATACGTTTTGTTTTCTCTAACTCTAAGGCCAAGATCAACAAAGGGTCTAAGACAACCTACGGGGATTGGTGCGATAAGCATGGGTTCCTTTATGCCGACAAACTGATACCTGAGGAGTGGTTACGTGAAAAAAAGTACCTAAGTGAACTCTTGAAGAAGTTGTCAGAGTGGCTATATGCAGATGAGGTTCCTGTAGTCATTGACGGTGGCACTAAGGTCTGGAGAGTTCTCGAAGGTCCAATCTACCGCCATGAGTTTGATGATGACTTTCTTATCGAAGCTGGTGTTGACGAGGTTACGCTTGTATGCTAGTTGTCCAGATAGAGGAGAAAGGGGAGCTTGGTATGGCTAACTTCTGGTATGAAACTGAGGAGGAGGCTATGGCAGTAAAGAAGTACTTCGACGTTAATATAGAGCCACTGGAGGTGACATGAAGTCAGAGGGTAATAGTTACGAAGGTAGGGGTGTATTAGAGGCACATGGTTATACCTGCGTAATTGATGGAACGGTTGTCTCAGTTAAGCCCCCCAACCCCCTTTCATCAATTACACATAATGGGGTGCATTTGTTAGATGTAGGTGATAAAGACCCAGAACTAGGGTTTCATCTTTTAGCACTATTTTTTTGCGGGTCTTGGTGAAGCTTTCTCTGGGTGGTCCAAGAGTCTTCCAGTGGTTGTTGAACGAGGGGGTAGATGTTATTTTTGGGGGGATGTCTATGGGTAAGCGTAGTGACTTCGAAAGGGTTCCAAGGGACTACTACCCCACCCCTATTGAAGCTGTAGAGCCTCTTATAGACCACCTACCATACTCCTTTGACTATGTAGAGCCTTGTGCTGGTGACGGTCGTTTGATTAAGCACATTGACCTACTCACGGAGGGTCATGGTGAGTGTATCTTAGCTTCTGATATTGAGCCACAGGCTAAGGGGATTAACCAAGTTGACGCTTTAGAGATTGACTTCGGAGGGTATGGTGTAGTTGACTTATGTATCACCAACCCTCCGTGGGAAAGAAAGTTCCTTCACCCTTTCCTAGATCACTGGATTGGGATATGTCCTACTTGGCTTCTGTTTGATGCTGACTGGATGCACACTAAGCAGTCTTCTGTCTACATGACTTATTGTGCTAAGGTTGTGTCTGTAGGCCGTGTTAAGTGGATTGAGGGTAGTAAGAGTGTAGGTAAAGACAACTGTTGTTGGTATTTGTTTGACGGAAGAGATATGCAACAAACCAGATTCTATGGGAGAACAAACTATTGATTAGCCAAGACGATATAGACGCAATGCAAGACATTGACTTCGACAGCTACCAGAGACAGGCTGTCAATACAGCTATCTACCCAAGTACAGCACAGGTTATCTACCCAGCTATGGGATTAGCTAACGAAGCTGGTGAGGTTCTAGGTAAGGTTAAGAAGATTATCCGTGATGGTACATTCAATCGTGATGACATTGCTGATGAGCTTGGGGATGTATTGTGGTATGCAGCAGCACTTGCTCGTGACCTGAATACTGACCTGTCAACTATTGCTAGACGTAACTTAGCTAAGTTAGCCAGTCGTAAAGAACGAGGGACACTTGGTGGCAGTGGTGATAAAAGATGACATGGTTCTGGAGGTACATGAACTACCTAGCTACATGGCGGGAACACCGTGAGGCTATCAAGCACTTAAACAGACTGACTGACAAAGAGCTTAGGGATATTGGTATCACCCGTGGGGATATTGATAGACTGGTCTGGCTCAAAGAAGACAAAGATGCAAGCGGAAGAGAGACAAGATGAATAACAACTACCTACCTACGGACTACCAAACATTCATTGCTACCTCACGGTATGCACGATGGCTTGAAGATGAAGGACGACGAGAGACTTGGGGAGAGACTGTAGACCGTTATGTAGATAACATTATGGTCCCAAGATGGGTGACGATAGCTACACAAAGTCTCTACGGGATGCTATCTTGAACCTTGAGGTAATGCCCTCTATGAGAGCCTTGATGACAGCAGGGCCAGCACTTGACCGAGACAACACAGCAGGCTACAACTGCTCTTACTTACCTGTAGATGACCCTAAGTCCTTCGATGAGGCTATGTTCATCTTGTTGTGTGGTACTGGTGTAGGGTTCTCTGTAGAACGTCAGTACGTTAAGAAGCTCCCAGATGTGCCTGACTACCTGTTCCAGAGTGACACGACAGTGATCGTAAAGGACAGCAAGGAAGGTTGGGCTAAGTCACTACGTCAAGTTATTGCACTGCTCTATAGTGGTGAAATTCCTCAGTGGGATGTGTCTAAGGTTCGTCCAGCAGGTGCTAAACTCAAGACCTTTGGTGGTCGTGCATCAGGTCCAGCACCTCTTGTTGATCTGTTTAACTTTGTTATCCGTGTCTTTGCTAACGCTAAGGGTCGTAAGCTCTCCTCTATTGAGTGTCACGACATTATGTGTAAGATTGGTGAGGTTGTTGTAGTTGGTGGTGTTCGTCGTAGTGCCATGATCTCTGTCTAACCTGTCAGATGACCGTATGCGTCATGCTAAGTCAGGTAGCTGGTGGGAGAATGATCCACAACGTGCCTTGGCTAACAACTCAGTGAGCTACACAGAGAAACCTGATGCTGTATCATTTATGCGTGAGTGGATGTCTCTGGTAGAGAGTGGCAGTGGTGAACGTGGTATCTTTAACCGACAAGCATCTGTAGCTCAATCTAAGAAGAATGGTCGTCGTGACCCTAACCATGAGTTTGGTACTAACCCTTGCTCAGAGATTATTCTACGACCATATCAATTCTGTAACTTAACGGAGGTAGTAGTTCGTGCAACAGATACTGTGGATACTCTTGAACGTAAGGTTCGTATGGCAACTATTCTGGGAACTATACAATCCAGCTACACAAAGTTCCCTATCTGCGAAAAGTGTGGCAGAACAATACGGAAGAAGAACGGTTGCTTGGAGTGTCTCTGACAGGCATTATGGACAACCCACTAATGACTACAGCTAACAATGGATTGGAGAAGACCCTTGAACACCTTAAAGCTATCGCAGTGGCTACAAATGCTGAATGGGCTGAACGCCTTGGTATCCCTGCTTCTGCTGCTATCACTTGTGTTAAACCTAGTGGTACTGTATCCCAGCTTGTTGACAGTTCTTCTGGTATTCATGCTCGTCACTCAAAGTATTACATACGTACTGTCAGGGGAGATAACAAAGACCCTCTGACACAGTTTATGAAGGATCAGGGTATCCCGAATGAACCTGATGTGTTTAAGCCAGATCAGACTACGGTGTTCAGTTTCCCTATGAAGGCCCCGCAGGGGCTACAGTGACAAGTGACCTTAGTGCTATTGACCAGTTGAAGATGTGGTTGGCCTACCAGCGTAGTTGGTGTGAACATAAGCCTCCGTGACAATCAACGTAAAGAGTGATGAGTGGTTCTCTGTAGGTGCTTTTGTCTATGAGAACTTTGATGAGATGTCTGGTGTGTCGTTCCTTCCATACAACGAACACACATATCAACAGGCTCCTTATCAAGAGGTAGGTAAGAGTGACTACGAGATGCTTCTGTCATGTATGCCCGACAGCATTGACTGGAGTAAACTTTCAGAGTATGAGGTTGAGGACAACACAGCAGGAAGTCAGACATTGGCATGTTCTGGTGATAGCTGTGAGATCGTTGACTTGACATAATCCCCTATACAATAGGCTACGGCCCATTATGAGTAGGGGTGCTCTGGCCTGTTGGGAATTACCCGATGGGGGTTAACCCAGAGAACACCTGAGCATAAAAGCATCTACGATGCGCCGCATTGAAAATGTATAAACTGCTCGTCTTACTCTAGCAAAGGAAAGTCATGTACACAATCATTACAAGAGACCAATGCAACTTCTGTGACACAGCTAAGGCAATATTGGCAGGCTCTGGACTACGTTATAAGTCTTACAACGTACAGGCCTCCGAAGGGAAATGGTTACTTACCCTAATCAAACAAGCAGGACACACGACAGTCCCTCAAATCTATGCCCCTGATGGTAGCTATATCGGAGGTTATACGGAACTTAAGGAACATCTTGATGCAAGTACGTAAACAGTTTAGCAGGTCACTCTACGAAGCCTATGACACCCCCGCTAAGGAGGCTCTAGTGGCCATCCTAGAGGCTAAGGGACATACCCTAGTCAACACAGAAGAAGACTACTACGCAGACGTTGTATCGACTAAGGGTGGCTACACATACTTCAATGAGGCTGAGGTTAAGGTAGGTTGGAAAGGTGACTGGCCCCCAGACTGGACTGAGATACGTATCCCAGAACGTAAGAAGAGGTTGCTACAGAAGTATGAAGGTGCTAATGGTGTACTAAACTTCTACGTATTCAGCAAAGACTTGTCACAAGCATGGAGGATTAAGGATACACAACTGACAGAAGAGAGCCTGAAAGAAGCTAAAGGACGATACATCCAGAAGGGTGAGAAGTTCTTTCACATTCCTTACAATCAAGCAGAGTTGGTTAAAGTCTAATGGATGAACCACCCAAGAAGCAATCTCGTACTAGACGTAAGACTACATATAAAGGTGCTGACAAGAAGAAGACCTCAGGTCTGACCCCTCGTACACCTAAACAGAAAGAGCTAATTGATGCGCTTAAACAAAGTAGCCAAGTCTTTATTCTTGGGCCTGCGGGGACTGGTAAAACATATGTCACGGCGACTTATGCTGCCGACCTCTACACGACGAAAGAAATTGATAAGATCGTCATCACAAGACCTCACGTTGCCGTAGGTAAAGAGCTAGGGTTCCTCAAAGGTGACTTGACAGAGAAGACTATGCCTTGGGCATTACCTGTACTTGACGTACTGGAGAAGCACTTGGGGAAGGGCACAGTGGAAACTGGTATCAAGCTAGGTAACATTGAAATGGCTCCTCTAGCTCTAATGAGGGGTCGTAGCTTTGACAACGCCTTTATCATTGTAGATGAGACGCAGAATATCACTACACATGAGCTTAAGATGTTGTTGACCCGTGTGGGGGAAGGGACTACCATTGTTCTTAATGGTGATGTACAACAGTCTGACCTAAAGGAAGCGGATGGGTTGACAAAGGTTATTCACTTAGCTAAGAAGTACCAACTACCTGTACCAATCATCGAGTTTGGTGTTGATGATATTGTTAGGTCTGATGTTACAGCAATGTGGGTTAAGACGTTTCTTAAAGAAGGTTTGTAAAGAGAGTTAAACATGACAAAAATTACCTACACTAAAAGGTTCCTTGAGGAAGAGGTTAATCCCTTCCACCTGCGTGAGGCCTGTCACGGTCATTTAGAAGCCCTCCTAAGGGCGTTTGATTGGGAGGATACTCCTCAGGGAAATAGGCACTGGTCTGATCAGTGGTGTGGTCTTTCACCTTTGGATACAGAAGAGTTGCAAAATATGCTTGACCAGTATAACTCTGTTATAAAGGAAGAGTCTGCCGATTCGAGTGGCGAAGTGTGTTATGACTTTGACAAAATGGAAGTAGACCGCAGGTATATGGACCCTTTTATGACATATGATCCAGTGGATAAACCAGCGCACTATAATCAGGGAGGTGTAGAATGTATCGACTACATTAGGCAAGTCTTAGGTCTTGATGGCTTCATTGCCTACTGTCATGGGAATATGATTAAATACCAGCACCGTTATCGCTACAAGCAGAACCCCCGTGAGGATATGAAGAAGGCTCAGTGGTATCTTAACAAGATGAATGAAGCCCTAGAGGAGAAATACAAATGACGATCTTAGAGATTATCGTAGCTGTACAGCTTATCGTATCCCTCTATCTCACACACAGGGTATGGAAGCTACAAGAAGAGATTGAGGATATGCAGATGGTACTTGGTGCTATCCTCATGGACCAAGCTACAGAAGAAAAGACCTATAAAGTCTCAGAAACGAAAATAGCCCACCCTAGGAATTAACCTAAGGTGGGCTTCTTTGTATCTATCGTTTGGTTCTATTACTTACGTCTAAATAAGTTCAGGAATGAATTAGCTATCTGGTTTGGTGTAGGGAGCAACCAACCAATCACCAGTAGGAGAATAACCCAAGCTGGTACTTCATTGATTACAACAGTCTCCACAGTCTCTGTAGCGACCTTAGAGGTACTGTTTGATTGGTCTATGGTGTCTACCCTAGCATTGGGCCTAACACTCACTGTAGGGGCTATATTATTTGTTGTCCCAATCGTCTGTGAGTTGGTCTTCCCTGCTTGGACGTTTGCTGCTACGTTCGGTCCCCTCCCGTGAGAAGGCTTAGTGGACCCTTGCTGCAACTTACCGTAAGCATCAAGACCAAAAGCAGCAGTGACATACGAGAAAATAGGCCAGACAAGTATTTCGATAATCTGTACATCTTTTACCTCTACAATGTAGACTAACCATACGATCAGTGCTATGGCCAACTCTCTCTTGAAGGTCTTCATTTTTCTCTAGCCATAGCATCTAGGATCATACGGATAGACTTGATATTCTCATCTATACGACCAAGAGTGATAGCTTGACTTTGGACTATTTGCTCTAGGCCACTTGTACGTGTCTCAAGCCTTACAAGCTCCTTCTGGTTAATGTCAACATCATTGCGTAGTGTAGCTACAAACCAGATAAGGGCAATAGTTTGCATAATGATAGCAAAGATGAACGTAATAGGGACACTTTTAGATAAGTGCCATTGTGGGTCTTGACTCATCACGGATAGGCCTTTCGAGAGAGTTGATAATGTGGGCCATCTGGGAAGCTCTTCCAATCACCACCCCACTCAAGGTCAACCTCAAGTTCTTCAGCAGCTTGCTTCATAGCATCTGCAATAGGGTAGAAGTATTCCCAGTCCCATGAAATAGGCCAAGGTGCAATGTCTACAGCATGGCCAGTTAGGTGTCGTGAGTTCATTGTGGTAGACTTACCAGTCTTAACAAGCTCACGTTGACGGTTAATGTTACGGATACCTTCGATCACACTGAAGTCTTGCTCAGTGATCTCAATGGCACGTTTTACTACAGCTACAAGATCAGGGTGTACTCCCGATAAGTTCTGTAGGCTTCTTTTACCTAGTGTGTATGGCATAGGGTTTCCTTTATTTTGTCCTCAATCTGATGCAAATATTGTCAGGATGAACCAGCGCTACAAAACTGATATGTCTATTTCTGCATGAATGCCGTAATCTTGATAGGACATTTCAGGACCGCACCCAAAGTCACCTACAAACCCAAACAAAAATCTGTATATTGTAGTGGAGCTAGTTCTTAGGATACCCGCAGCGTTACCGAATCTCCACCCACCATTATAAGAAGCCGCTTGTCTTACGTTCTGCAAACTATACCACTCACTAGATATATTATCGTTATTCACACTACCTTGAATCTGAACAAGAGGGTGATCTGGATTATAGCAGATATCGCCATTGGCATTGTAGCACACTACCCCATATGAGGAAGTTGGTCCGTTCATATCCTTAGCCCTCTGGGCATAAACCACAGCAAGTGTGCTTTGATCTGAGAAATATCGAATTTTATTCCCACTAATAGCAGCAACTGGGACTAACCACGACCCTACTGGGACTTTGATAAAGTGTATTACTCTCTTATTGTTTACGAGATAAGGAATTTCATGCCAATAAACCGTCCCTGTGGGCTTAATAAAACCACCCCCATGTGGCCACTCGTAGAAAATGTGATAGTTAAACACTGGGGTTGAATTAGTATAATTAGAGTAGTTCAATGAAAGCGCTGAAAAGAATTGATCTTCTGTACTGAATACAGTTTTATTAGAGTTATTTTTTATTTCAAACCCATAACTCATATCAATCATCCTCCATGATAAAATAGTAATCTACATTATCATTATCGTTAGCAGTAATGTAAAGATTTGGACCCCAAGTGAAGACTTTAGTGCTATTATTAAAGGTAAAGTTATGGACCCAGTAATAGACCTGATGTAGATTATCTATGTATATAAACCCCTTGGAAGGGTCAAAGCCTTCCACAACCTTAGAACCAGAAACACTGCGAACCTGAACTAAGTCCACAACCCTACAGGGGGAAGAATCTGCTATGTTTTTCGTACTACTTGTAGTTGATATTTCAATCCCATAAGACATTATGTCAAATTCCCGATCTTAACTCTGACTGTGTTTGAAGCATCATATACAACAATCTTGTCGTCCTGTAGAACAAGCCTTGCACCACTGGTTGCACTAGAGAAAGTCCCAATGACACCCGTAATAGCTGAAAGTTCACTTACATTTAGCTTATCCGCAGTTACAGCACCAGCCGCAATCTTATTTGCGACTACAGCCCCAGCTACCAACTTGTCAGTCGTTACAGCACCAGCAGAAATTTGATTTGCCGTTACTGAGTTTGTTTGGAGCTTCGGTGTTGAGATACTGCCATTTGCAATCTTTGTCTCAGTTACAGAACCATTCTCAATCCCAGTGTAAAGCTCCTTAGACCACACACCACCAGTCTCATCCCAACGGTACAAAGTGTTGTCAGTCAGCAAGAATACAATCTGCCCATCAAAGTCACCAGTTGCAGGTAGAGAGTTGACAGGTGTAACTCCAGCAGCATTGATAGTATCAATCAGACTTTCAGTAAGGTCCGTCTCTTCTACAAGAAATGTTGTAGCATTAACTGGGCCAACAAAAGCTGAGTTGTTACCACTGTGATCCTGAGACCTAACCCAATAGTATCTTGTTTGAGCATTACCAAGACCTGTACGTACAAAAGAGTTACCAGAGGTAAAGCCAATACTTACAGCACCAGAAGCAAAGGTAGTTGAAGTTCCTTCATATACCTCTACCCTATTGAAGTCAGAGGCTGTAGGAAGATCAAAGCTAACTGTGATGTACTTGTAACCAGCTTCAGCAGACAAGTTAGTTGGAGATTAGGTGCAGTTGTATCACCACCTACAGTGTAAGTGACAGAAGCTATAGGCCCACCATTACCAAGCAGTGTGATAGCACGAACCCTAAAGACGTACTCTACAGCATCAATGATAGGAGATAACTCAATACTGTTACCTACAGTTGTAGTACTTGCGTAGTTTGAGTCAGCTAGAGGTTTCCACTCCACCTCATAGTGTGAGATAAAGGCACTGTCTACAGCATCCCATGTAAGGATAGCTGAACTAATAAATGTACCATCACTCTGCGTCTTACCCCCACCATTTACAGCGAGGTTAGCAATAGCTAGTCCCTCAAAAGGATTAGGTAGGTTAGTGTTATCACGTTCATAAACTACACCATCATCTACTTCATCAAATACAGATTCAGCAGTCTCACGTAGGGTCATGTTGACTTGTAGGTCAAGGCCATCTGTAAGACCAAAGTTCCAAGACAGAACCTCAAACTCTTTGTTGGTCCAACCGAAGCGAGAGTTGGTAAGGCGAATGTTATCCCCTACCTGAACCTGCATAGTTTTAAGGCCAAAGGCAGCAGTAACTGTAAGCTGTTGACGATTACGTTCAAGAGCAATACGAGCAATCCGACGAGCTTCAACAGAGTTATCTGTGAAAGGTAGGTCTACGTCAGCAACAGACTCTTGTCCATTATCAGCCTCTAGGAAAGCAGCACTGTCCACTTGTGGGTAGTCAGTAGTCTGCCAGTTGCTTTCTCCACCACGGAACGTACCTTTAACTACGTTGAAGTTATCTCTACGGGAGTGTCTTGTAGCTACACCAATAGAAGAACGTAGGTCGTCTTCATTAAGGTCAAGTACAGGGGCAGTCCAATAGGCTGGCTTCATACGCCACTTACCCTGAGCATACCACAATGTACCACCCATAGAAGTCAGGAGGTTATTGATAACATCGTAAGGAGTAAGGTCAGTAGTAAAAGCACCATTACAAGTGTAACGAGTTGTACCTTCAACTGTGTTGGTCTCGTTACAGACAGATACAGCAGTATTAACAAGGTCATCATCAATATTGCCAACTTCTTCTGCAAGACCGTAGTTACTGATGAGGTAATCCTCAGGCACAAGGCTGGGTTATCAGACCAAGCTGTAGTATCTGTAGCTGGGTTGTAGACCTTCTTACCTTTTACTGTAGCTGTGAAGGTTGGTACACCATTAGGGAAAGCATCAGCATCAAACTCCATACGGACATACATATAAGCAATGCCACGGAGCCTGTGTGCTGAAGTCCACTTAGCAGACTCAGCTACAAGATCAGCATCCGCTACTTGGTCAGGAGAACCAAGGTGAGTGTTAATACGTATCTTACCATTGTATTGACTAGGTGAAGTTACATTACCACTACCATCAATAGTAGCAATCTCATCATTGATGTAGATGTCTTCAAAGGAGTTAATCTCATGGCCAGCTACAGCAATAATACGGTGTAGGTACTTGTTGTCAGTTCCTGTAGCTTCATCATATACGATAGCTCCACCAACACGAACTTCACCATAAATAATCTGGTGGTCTAGTGCTGAACCACGGGTATTGACTTGGTATCCACGGTTAGCTCCACTAATAGAGGTTTAGGTGTTAGGGCATTAAGGGCAGCACCAAGGGCAAAATTCGTTAGAAAAGCCCCACCAAAGGCCCCGAAAGTTGCCGCCATAAAACCTGTAGTTGCAAGTGTCCCAGCAGCAGCGCTCACACCTGTACTAAGTAAAGCTACCCCAGCGGATACAGCCATGTTATTCTCCTAGATACTTTGAGTATACCCGTTCGATCTTACGGAACTTGAGGAAGTCCATCAGCTTATCGAAAGGTTGATGCACTTTAGTGTTTATGGTAAGGACAGATACGCCATCATTCTTAAGACACTTCTCAGCAAACTTAATCAACTTGATACCTGTGAAACCTTTACGGTGCTTAGGTGACAAGTAGATAATGTCATTAGAGGCAAACAGGTGGTCTTTGTAGTGAATGTTAGTACCTACGATAACTACAAAGTACCCTACAAGCTGTCCGTCATCTCTAGCTGTAAATATCTTTAGCTTACCTTGATCCTCAAGAGATTGATAAGCATCCCAATCTGGGTTCAACTTAATCTTCTCTTTATTCAGAGCTATCTCCTCCCAGTGGGAATTAAGAAGTGGTTCTATTTCACCTCTAACAGAGGACAGGAACTCTTGCTGATACTTAATTGTCAACGCTACGGCCCCACACAATATCTTTATCTTGTAAGTCTTCAATGAAGTCTAACCCAAGGTCATTTGGATACAGAGACTTCTGATAACCTGAAGTGAAACGAGCTACCCTAGCTCTCTCAAGGTCAATCAACCTGTTCTCAACCATAAGCTCAATAGTAGAGGTTTCACCACCATCAGAGATATTCATCTGGTCCATGTAGCCAGCAAAGAGTTGGTTGAACCCAGTCTTAGTGGCCTCTAGGAGAATCTTAGAGCCATCCTGTAGTAGGATAAAAGAGCCACTCTCTTGCAGTATCTTACCTGTAGAGAATGTACCAAAGTAGATGTTGCACACGGCCCTGATAAGGCTCACTGAGGGCCAAGGAGAGTAAGTCTGAGGGAACCCCACTCAAAGTGATAGTTGCCCCCTTAACGGCCATCTCAGCGGTCTCTTCGATAGCTGAAATATCAAGGAGATCGCCTAAGCCTATCCACTCAGTTCCATCCTCTAGGACAAGTGTACCTTGACCTGTCCACATACGAATTGTATTATCACCATCAAACAAAAGTTCAACAGCAAAGAAAGGGTAAACTACACCTTCCTCAATATTCTCTAGGGTTACTGTAGACAGGTCACGGGACATAGGCTATTATTCCTTATCAGACTTAAGGCTTGTGGTCAGCATATTAACAAAGGCATCTTTACCTACCTTTAGCTGATCTAAGTTGAACTCCGTAGAGTTAATCTTCTGTTGCAGAGAGTTGATGTGGTTAATCATTACCTTCTGCGTATCAGTAAGTTGGTCTTCAGTGTAGTCTACATCGTCAATCGTGATGATCGCCTTTTTGTCTTCAGCAGTCATGTTGATCTCCTTTCAAAGGGTTAGCCCCAAGGTGTTCCTGCGGCTGAGGTTGGGTTCTTGTCAGCTTCAATCTTGGCTGCAAGGGCTGCTTCTGTAGCGTCTTTATCAACAGAGGCGTGAACCCATGCCAATACTTCAGCTTCAGTGACCCCATCGTAAGGCTTGAAGGCAGGGTCTGTAGCGTCTGGTGTGAAGCCACAGGTGCCATATGATGAGGCTGTGTAGTCACCATCTACTGCGGATACCCGCCAGTGAGCTACAGTAATTCCGCCCGTTGCGATGTCGTGTTCGCATGTGGGGATAGTCCAGTTATATGTTACGGCCATCGGTTAAATCTCCTGTGATGCCAAGTGAGCAGCATAGGCTGCTTTAACTTCGTCTGTGTGAACCACAGAAGCGATTGCTTGTACTTCAGCACTCTCACCTGACACGTCTGCATCTGGTGCAACTACATGGCGGCTGAATGAGCGGCTGATCTCTACGCCATCACGTTCAATGACTGCGGTTCTGACTTGGATGTGGCGGTATGGGCCAACTAGTTTCAATTTTATCCTGTTCTGTGCGTTCTGTAAGCATGTTTATCTCCTATGCTTGAATGGACTGACTACCCTGTGATCCAACAGGGGTGGTTGAGAGTAGTAGGTTCCAGCAATGATAATTTCGGTGACGTTTGCGTCTATTGCCAAACCTTGAATGTCTCCGTTTGCAGCGGTTTCCGTAAAGTTGCCCTGCGATGTTCCGTTTGCAACGTAAATTTCCATTGCCCGATCAGCCGTTCTGGACAGACCTGCGTTATAACCCACGCTTAAAACAGATTGCCCCGTAATGCCGCCGCTGACCGCTAAAAAGGGCAGGTCTCTAATAGACATGTTTCCTGTCCCAGTGTGACTTGACCATCCCAGCGTTATTTGGACGTGAACAAGGTGTCCCATTTTTGCGTAGCGGCCTTCTCTTTTTGTGTAAGAAGATGGCGCTCCTGTTGACGTGCTGCCTGCAATGGTTGGGTTGAACGTACCGAACTCCACATCGTCCAACTTATTAGCCGACCCAGTGCCGCCAAGGTAGACACCGCCAGAGAGGTAGAGGTCTTTGAAGCGGTGGCTTGGTGCGCCTAGATTGAGTACATTGTCACGGTTGCCACCATCAGTTTTAATGGGTGTGATGCTGTTGTCTACATGGGATTGGAAGGCTATACCTGTATCCCCTTCACCGATTATCAAACGAGGTGATCCAATACCACCATCCTTGACCCCAATACTCCCCACCGTGGAGCCGTCTTTGCGGAACTCTACAATACCGCCGTCTGATGTTTGACGATTGAAGTAGGCCGTAGCTGTACCATTTGCAGCCGCTACTAGGTAGCCAGTTGACCCATTGACCGCTACCCCCTGAGTTGCAGAAGCACCAGCCAATGTGTTGGGCGTTACAGTAGTCCCCACAAGCAGGTTGCCCGATGAGTCGATGCGCATGTTCTGAGCCATCAAGAGTGTGAAAGCCTATGTGGTCCGTTGAGTTTGAACCAACAATGTAGTTATTGTCATTGAACCAACGCAGTTTGAAATTACTGCTTAAAGTTAAGTCACCGTCGGATATAGTTAACTTTGAACTAGGCGAAGTCGTCCCAATGCCTACGTTGCCCGATGAGTCGATGCGCATACGTTCTGCGTTATTTGCATAGAATCTCATGTTGTCGTTGTCGTGGTCATACCCCATACCGCCAACAAAAATATCGCTGCTGTCGCCGAAACTAAAATAACCGAAGCCTGTGTCGCCAGTCTGCCTTGCCCTAACAATCGTATCCGTAGACCCTCTTACATTTACTGACACAGAGCCAGACGTGTTTATTACATCCAAGTTCCCAGCAGGACTACTTCGTCCCAATGCCTACGTTGCCCGATGAGTCGATGCGCATACGTTCTGAGC
>UEXL01000386.1_pt1 | contig 19363 bp, 42 predicted proteins | sample 1796671 | NCBI WGS metagenome assembly UEXL01 (sample SAMEA4772471, study PRJEB27181) | metagenome | reverse complement strand
GTTTGTTTAAGTATATGACTGGAGATACTGAAAACCCGTACATCAACCAATATAAAGCATGTGCTCTAACAAATGTTGATGTAAACTTCACACCAGATGGGTCATATTCTACATTAATTGGTGGTTATCCAACATCTATAGAATTGTCTATTACTTTAGTAGAAACCAAGATCATCTATCAATCTCAAATCGACAAAGGTCTAGGGGTAAGTAACTAATGTATTTCTCTATTTTACCAAACATCAAATATGATGTTAAACCACAAAGTTTCCCATTTTCATCTTCTGACTTTGTTGAAGTAAATAACTTCTTCAGAAGATATTCAATAAATGAGGATATTTTTGACTTTACAGTATATTTGAACAAATATGCGGTAAATCAAGGCGTAAGAATGGAATTTATCGCAGATCAAATCTATGGTAGACCAGAACTTGATTGGGTCATTGCTCTAACCAATAATATCATCAATATCTACGAAGATTGGCCAATGGATGATAATGTCCTACAAGATTGGGCAGAGGGCAAATATGGATCTACTGTATACAGCGATTTGTCGCATTATGAAATATCCCAAGATGTGAAGAATTCTGTTGGATTAGCAGTTTTGAAAAAAGGTCAAAAAGTCGATTCTACGTTCTATAACGGATCTTTCGAGTATCACAACGGAGATGCTGCAAATACCATTATTACTGTGTCTGGATCATCCGTAGCATCTGCAGTTTCTAGGTGGGAACAGATTATAAGGAAGAATGAAGAAAAACGACAAATCTGGGTTATCAAGCCACAGTACATTGATCCCCTAATTCAGTCATTAAAAAAGCAGAGCAAATATGGAAAATGCTCTGCTTATCTGAATAAACAATTAAAGTCTACATTAAAGTAACGCGACTTTTTTGGTAAAAAAATAGAGGGAAAAATTTTCCCTCTTTTATCGTTTTGAAAAACTCAATTCGTAGCAAGTAGATGTTGCTAGTTCTGGGTTTTTTTGTAGTGCTCTGTGAACATGACCATGCACATCTGTTTCTATAGTAAGGTGTGCTTTAGTGTGGACTAACTCAATCAATCCTAAGGTCCCAACTAAAGTTAGGTTTACGATTGTAACTGGGTGAAAGATAACAGAAGCAATCTTTTTCACTTAATGAATTTATCCATTCTCAATTTAACATAATACATTCCGATGACCCATACGGAGAAGAGGAACCCCTCCCCGTAGGACATGGAGTTCCAAGCGTGTACTGCTTCTCCCATCACTCCTCTGCAAGACGTGCAAAGTAGGACAGGGCATCATCATCAGTTTCTCCACCACCAACAGGTGTAGGTTCTGCAGGAGCAGACATACGCTCACGGAAGGGAGACTGTGAGACCTGTTGAGGTTCATACTCTTCACTTTCAATGCTAGGGCGTTGAGGAGCAGCAGAGAGACCCAGGACTAGGTTGAGGCGTTCCTCAAGTGCTTCGTAGGTCTTGAACTCAGAAGGAGCAGTGAATGCTTCCAGACTGTGCTCACTCTTGTAGATGTTCTCTAGAACTTCATCATCAGCAGAGAGTGCAGCAGGAGCAGCAAACTCACTAGAATCATAGTTCCAGAAACCAGCAACAGTCTTGATTTTCAGTTTGAAATCAGCACCTTCCCAGAAGTCGAAGGGATTCACAGGAGTCTCGTCTTGAAACTCAGGCTTCATCGACGCCATGATCTTGTCGAAGATCTTCTTACCATAACGGTAGAGGAAGACTTTACCTTCATTCTCAGGGTTCTTGGGGTCACGCACAACATAGATGTTGCTGTAGTAAGAGAGCTTACGCTTCTGCTTACGTGCGATTTCTTTATCACTCTCAGTACCAGAGTTCCACAGTTTGTTATTGTAGACACTCACAGGATCTTGCTCACCCTTAGTAGTGAGAGAGTTCTCGATAAACCAACCACCAGGACCTTGGAATCCGTGTGAGTATAGTTTTGCCCAGGGCAGAGATTCCCCCTCAGGTTGAGGAAGGAATCGGATAACGGAAAACCCGTTACCAGAAGCGTCAAGTTCGGGCTTCCAAAACCTCTCGTCGGCACTAGAGTTAGTGCTGGACTTTTCAAGTTCCTTTTGCAGGAACTCAAAACTTGAATTGGACTTGCGCTTTAAATCAGAAAAAGACATAGGATTGTTCGGATAGTTAGGATACGGTTGTGTGATGCCCTATCACTCATACATTATAAAGGGCGAAGAGTCGGGCGTCAAGCCTCTTCGCCACTTAATTTACTCGTCATCAGAGAGACTTTGTTTCTAAGGTCAGCGAACATAGCATTGACCGTCAAATCAGGATCACCACCGAGCATAACAACAGCATTACGCATGTTCTCTACCACAGTCTGTGCTTCCTCGTCGTCACTCAAAGACATTCTAGCATACATGACTTCCTGCTTCTCTAGGAGAGACATCAGGATCTCAAGATACTCCATCTTGCGCTCTTTTTCAAGCACAGGAAAACTCATTGCATAACGAAAACATTGTTGCTGAAGGTCCATCATCTCCTGGAGATCTCCACGGACCATCTCGGATCTAAAAAATTCACTCATACCAACATTAATTTCGCTCTAGAAGTACGTTTGATGAAGTTTAACTTTTGTGCGTCAAACTTTAGTTTTTCTTTCAATGGTTTAGAGATGAGTTTAGGAACGGTTTCCAACTCAATCTCATTCACCTCGCAGTAGTGAATTATAGCATCAATATAGTTCATGTCCTTATTGTTCAGAACTATACGCTCCACTTCCTGCGAAAATCTCGCAGTTGTCATAAATTTATCTTCTAGTAGTTTGCTTCGTTCCATGGGCAACTTTATATTCGTCGATGTACTGAAGGAGTGAATCCAAGTATTGTTTCTTAACGGGACGAATTACCACCTGTGTATCTCCATCTTCACAGGCGACAATAGTTACAAGTTGCTCAACACGGATGTTGTATTGCTCAAGTAACATACAAGCGTATGCTGTTTCCTGAACAAAATAATCGTATAGTCTCTCGTCCGTCTTTTCTCGTGCTGAAGTTTTGAAGTCAATGATAGACAATACACCATCAAACTCAGCAATACAATCAACGCGCCCTGCTAATTCAAGTTTGTCTGAATAGAGCGCTACCTCTTGAAAGTATATATTATTTATACGATCCAAAGTAGACCGAGAATGCTGGAACATTAGAACTGGGAGCGGAGCAGATTTAAATTTCTTTAGATCCAACTCATTATTAAAGTAGTCCTCAACAATAGAGTGGTACTTTGTACCTCTTCCTGTTGCTTGTGCGGAGACACGATTAGCCTCCTTCTCTCCAACGCGCTTACGCCATCGCATAATGCCTTGCATTTTCTTTTTGTTACTTCCAATCACAGTGGTGACCGAAGGATATTTGTTACCTGAAGGGGTAACGTAGACTCTCTTGCCTGTCTCTTTATCAGTTTGAGACTCTAGTTCAATTGGGTTCGGGTCACCAATGTGTTTGAATAGTATCATAGACCTAAGTTGATTTTATTAATAAGGTAAGACTTAACGATTCCAGATCGAACGATATCTTCAATACCGAACTCAACCATAGAAACTTCTTCCATCTCTCGTAGGATGCGTTGGAAGTCAAGGATGCCGTCCTTCTCTGCAGTCTTCTGCAAGTCAGTCTGTGCAACGTCACCAGCAAAGATGACTTTAGAATCTTGACCGATACGAGTGATCAAACTATCAAGTTCATGGAAGTTCAGGTTCTGGCACTCATCAACGATGACGATAGCATTGTCTAGAGTAGTTCCACGGAGGAAAGATGTACTCCAGAACGAGATAGTTTCTTGTGCTTTAAGGTTTGCATAAAGCATCTCAAATGATGCATCATCAGGCATCTCAAACATATGCTTGACCATATTCTTATAAGGAATCTGGTACAAGGATGACTTGTCCTCATGATCTCCAGGAAGGAAACCAATCTCACGAGTTGCAACTAGCGAGCGAACAATATAAACTTTATCATATGGTGACTCTTCATCCAAGACATCACGAAGAGCGAGATACAATGCAATGAATGTCTTACCTGTACCAGCACATCCATAAACGAATAGATTCTTATCGTCTTCCCACTCATTGAACATTAGTTCTTGGTTTTTAGTGAGTGGACTAACGTCCAAGAGATATCCTTTATTAATAGGACGCCTTCTTTTAATCTGTTTCTTACTCATACCTGGAGGGACTGGAGTAGTGTATTGTTTTTGCTTTCTAGGCATATTACCAACCTTTAATTTGAGAACCTGGGACTTGCTGAACTTTTTTCATCACATCCTTCCAACCAGGATGTGTTTTAGACATTTTGTCTCGCCACTCTCCTACCTCTTGGGCAGCAGCGCAACCTTGGGACCAATCCTTGTCCCAATCAGGATTTTCATCCTTCCAGGTACAATAATCTTTCATGGTCATGTGGAGTTCTTTAGTCTCTCCAGTCTTTAGATTTTTAACAGGATAAGTGGGCATTTTAATTAAGGGTTATAAAGGTGTGATCTGTTGTGAGCATCTGAACCAGGGTAGGTATTCATATATGGTGGTCTAGATATAGTAACATTAAAACTAACGCTGACTCTATCTTCAGGCGTATTATTTGTATGAGTAGAATGCTCTAGATATGCTGGCCACATCATGAGTAGTCCCTTCTTAAGAGGCATTTTTTTCTCACCCCACCTCATATTATTTAAAAAGGAAATTAGATTGCCGTTAGTAGGACTCAGAGGATTCCTAAGTGCTAACTGACCATCCATCCCATTAGTCTGCAAGTAATAAACACCAGAAATATCTGAGTTACCATGAGAGTGAATAGGTGCATGTTTTCCCTGAGATGTTCTCGTAAACCAAGACTCAGTGATTGCGAATGGAATGGTGTGTTGCATTCCAAGTTCCAACAAATAATCTATGATAGATTTCTCTAAAAACCTAGTAAAATTTGGTGTTTCTTTTACAATATTAGATGCAAATAAATTACCTTCCGAATCAGTAGAAACATCATGAGATGAAGTTGGATTGTATGTATTAATGTTTTTCACCATATTATCTGGATCATAAACATTCCAGAGATCTTTATTTGATTCTCTCAATATGTTGCCTACTGCCTGATTCATATAGATAGGGGTCGGAAATAATTTATGTATCGCCATCAGGTTTTTTGGTCATTTTTTTGCGGAGGTTTTTTTTGCAGTTTTATGGAACTGGATTTTCTTTTTTGCCCTTATTAAATCCAAACGGTCCAAGTTTTTCTTTGACCCTTTGTTTCATCACCTGTCCTGTTAGTGCTTCCATAATTTTCAGCACGTCCTCTGCCTTATTAGGACCAGGACCCATACGTTCTACCACAAAGTTATACTTCTGGAAGAACTCATCACTCACATTCTTGTAATCTTCTACTGTAATTGGTTCAGTCATAGCCATTCAAGTGCCTCAGAAACGATAGGGAATTGTTCAGAGAACACACGACGTGCATCTAATGCAATGTCCATGTGTTCTTTCTGCGTACCATTAGCGGAACGCAATTGGATGTAGTGAATCCATGAGCGGACTGAGCCCGTCATGTAAATTTTAGTTGGTACAGCAAGAGGAAGCACCATCCTAGCACATTCCTTTGCTACATTGTGATCAAGCATAGTCTGATATAGATCCATACCAGAAGCAAAATGCCTCTCGATAGCAATCTCAAACTCTTGCTTATGAAAAGCATCTAAATCATCAGTAGAATTCTGACGATTCTTTTTATCCTGACGACGCAAATCAGGTAGAGGAATTGTATCTGCAAGCATAGAACTATCAGCATACCGTTGAGAAAACTCTTGGTATGTAAATGAACGGTGCCTCAAAATTTGAGCTGCGATTGCTCTGGTAGTCACAATCTCAAGCGTCATGTGTGCCTGCTCAAAGACGCTCCAGTGGTTGTGTTTGATGCAATAGGACAGAAGACCTGCAACCTTAGGGTTCTCCTGGTTGTTCGGGTTGCTCACCCTCGCTACGTATCCCATCATCTTCTCCGCATCGGGAGTCACTGTTATGAGTTTCACTGAATTCATTACTAAAACCTTTCTCCTGTTTGCGGCGTAATTGTTTTACTTTTAATGATATTTTAGCACGTCTGAGTTGCATCGCCATGTATAGAAGTTCTTCTTCTGTATACAAATCGGGTCGCGACTTCGCTTGTTTAAGCGCCATCTTTGCTAATCTAATTTGATCTTTATAGCGCGTCATTGATAGTTAATCGGGGTATCCATCATCGTCGTCGCACGAAAGATCAACTCCCAGTCTAGCATCTTTTGGTCTAGTTGTATAGGCTTCAGGGTCGGAATAAATCTCCGACTCAAGAGCATTGCATAGCGACTTAAGATTTTTGTAGATTAGTTTTAGTTTTTCTCTGTCCATAAACGACGTTCGTTTAAGTATATATTAGCATTAAAAAAGAGGGGTCGCAACCCCCCTTACAATTTAGACTTCCATATTAGATCAAGATCCTCCTGCAAATTCTTTTACAGTGTGCAGCGTTTAATGTATCACATTCGACAAGACATTCATAGTAGTCATTAAGTTTTTCATTCTCTGTTGATAGATCTTCGAGAGTGTCTTCAAAATGTCTCCACTCATCTAATTGAGATCGCGATAATAGACTGTGCATTGGTTTCCTCCATACAATGAACCATAATAACGGGAGGGTTTGGGTTCATGTCTGTACCTCTTAATTCTACTACTATGTAGAATAAAATGTGTCGAATTACACAATTTGTACAAAAAAAGAGAGGTAACTTGACCTCTCTTTACATAATCGTATTAAGTTTTACTTCACTTGCTGTACGTGTGACCACGATAGCAAAAAGTCCCGTGAGACTCTGTGCTCTCGACACAACGTGTATTGTACTCGACACCACGATATGAGGTGTGAGCAATCTGTGCATCGTGAAGTGCAGCTGCCTTCTGGATTTGCTTCTTAATCAGAGTTAAGGTGTTCATGTTAGTTACTCCTAAAGTAATAGAGGGTTTTTAATCCCCGTTCCTTCAGTCGTGTGCGTCCCATGGATAGCATTCAGGTGTTGATTCCTTCATGACCTCAATCAATTCCACCTTCATTTCAGGAGGAAGATTCTCATTTGTTCTCATCCGAAACATAATTGAATCGGCTTGAGCACATGAGAGTGATGAATAGAATAGTAATTCTAGCATGGGATGAACGGCTCCGTTCCGCGACTTACTTGCGTCCGATCTCTCGGATGAACGATGGTATAATTATACCACAACTATTTAGTATGTGCAAACGGTAACATTAGATACACATGTTAATACTTAAGATTATTATAAGCATTAGATGTCTGCATAAACTTTAACGTTACCTGAAATAGTAGTTCCTTTATTTCCAGGTAAAACTTGGTGTGCAATCCATGAAGGAAACAACACCATCCAACCAGACTTTAGACAAGGCATGTAACTTGCAGGCATCTCAATTGAGTTACCATTAGGTGATTGGTTTTGAATATCACTGAAAGCAGGATTAAAGAACTGAGTCTTTCCCTCTTCTACATCTTCATATACAATGAAACTCCACGTTGTATGTGAATGTGTATGGTATCCTTGAAAGTCATTCACATCATACTTATTCTTCCAAAGATTTTGAATTTCAATTTTGTCTACTGGATCTTTAAGTGTTCTAAGACACTCAATAATTTTAGTAGAAAGATATTGATAAGTTCCTCTTGGAACCTTTGTTTTACCAGCGAAAGATGAAGGAACTCTACTCTCCCACAAAGGACGATAGTCTTCGTCCTTTACAGGTATACTAATAAAATTCAAATCAACTTCGAGCTCGAAGATTGGTACAGAAAAAATATCTTTTCTCATTTCTTTTTTTTATCACTAGTACCAGGAGGATCCCAATTCTTAGGATTGATTCTCCCCTCGGTAGGTTTCATGGTTCTAAAATTATTACCATACTTATCCCAGTAGTCATCAAAAATATCTACCTGACCAGCACCAGAAGCAACATCAAATTTAGTAAGACCTTCCACCGAGTATTCAATCAAGAAACTATTGTAAGGAAGAGATCTATCTTGACCCTTGGTTGGGTCACAATCTTCATGGAGAATTTTACAACCTTTACCCATTAGGAACGATTACCCCACTTAATCTGTGGGAATGCTTCTTCTACACATGCCCTGGTGACCTTCCAACGCTTCCCAATCTGTTTATCTTTAGCAAGACATAGAACCTCTGCTTCGCCTGCTGAGAGACCTTCTAGAAGGCGAATAAACATGGACTCACGTTTAGTTTGAGCGATGCTTGATCCGCCTTTAAAGAAGTGATACAGAAGTCTACACTCTTTCTCAAGAACTGTGTGCTCTGTCCCTATAGGTGCATCATTCGGTTGGTATGGAACATTGCCCTCAGGGAGCATGGACACAATAGACTCGTCAAAATTAACAATCAGAACCGATCGTAGTGCCTGTGTGTTGTGATCTTGTAAGAGCCTGATCTTTTCCTTCTTTGTTTTTGCATTAGATACTTTTTGTAGTACCTCATTAATCAAAAGTTTCATCTTCGTAGTCCTCATCAACAAATTTCACTGAAAGTAATTCCTCATTTATATATTGACCATTCTGGTCATACATTTCTGGATGCATTGATAACTGCTCCTCTTCAGTATAGAAGTAGTCATGCATGAAGTCTTTTGCTGTCCACCCTGCGACAATCCCGACACATAAAAACATAAATGATGCTGTTGCCGAGAAAAAGAGGATTGTTACCGTTTCCATGTTCAACTCCTTGGTTGTCTATAGTTTCTCCCAACTAAGACTGAGTTTAAAATTAAACTTACGAGTCAGGAGAGAGAATGATACGTCTGTCCCTAATTGTTTTAATACTGGGGACGGTGGCTCTTGCTGCTGCCTCCTCCTAAGCATAAGCTCTGTGCCTTTATTTATAGCATCTTTATCCATTCTTATTGCTAGAAATATACCCTTTCTTGATCAACCACTTAGCAGTTTCCACAAGCCCTCCAATGGGTTCTCTATTAATAATTACATGCGGATATCCGCCTGCGTCAGGGAACTGTTTAGCAAAATCTTCCTTACTAATATCAGAACCAACATCAACAAAAGTAATTCGTTCGTTAGGAATCTCACAGCGTTCTAGTAGTTCATGAAGGTGTAGACAATGAACACATCCATTCAGTGTGTAGGCGATAACCTTCACACCCTTAATCTTCGCCTCGCCATCAATAGCATTCATAATTAAAATCCTTTTGGTTTACCAGTTGGTTTCTTTTTTGTCTAACACTTCCACGTTCTTTAGGATATGAGGAACACTTTGAAACCAGTGAGCATTCATGGATTCAAAGTCATCAAACTCTACTGAGTCTCCCGTTGTATAATTTATACGATATCGATGTCGATCATAATGATCAGCACTAGTACAGGTGAAGTACCTTGGATCATCGCGTGTAATAAGTTCAGTCATCGAGTTTTAATTAAAAAAAGGAGGGCGTTACACCCTCTAATTATATCAGAGAAAACTATATGGGTCAAATTTTTGCCCAGATTTTTTTCCCCGTTTTACAAAAACAAAAAGTCAATTTTGATTTTTGTTATAAAGTTTCTCTAGTTTTTCTCTGGATAGATCTACATACATCAACTCTTCACCTGCTTGTGGTGCTTCTGGATGCTTTGGTTTGGAGGGAGTCTTCATCTCTATGTTAATAGATTGAATGTTACTCCACATCATAGCAAACGCAGCACCAGCAATGAGAGCGAAGCATGTAAAATAAAGAAAGACTTCAAAGTTATTCATTATCGTTAAAGTGTTTAGTAAGAACTGAGATACGCTCCTCCTCATGAGCAATGATATCTACCTGCTCCTGAATAGCGGCAAGCACATCAGGATGCTCACCAATACCAACAGGATAGTTTAGATAGATTTCCACGTTTGCTTTTGCCTTAGCAATGTTGCCCACTGCATCAGCAACCAGGGCAGTAGTAATAGTAGATCGTGAGAACATAATAATTTAAGTGTTAGTTTGTAGTGATGTCATTGTGTCGTGAAGTTCTCCGATATCACGGAGACCTTCAACGCTGAACCATGGAGCATTCGCCCAACTAAATCCTTCACCCATGGTGCTATCGGGTGCTGTGATATACCAATGACATGCTGTGTCTGGTACATCTACAGCACACTTAGACCAATCATCCTGCCACTGTGGGACTTGAACCCACATCAATGCAGCAAACATAAAAGTGAAGAGTGATTTAATCACAGTGCGTTACCTCTAGGTAGAACTTCTTCTGGGAATACAAACGATTCATGTGGTTGATCAACTGGTGCCAACCATGCACGTAGTCCTTCATTCAATAGGATGTTCTTTGTATAGAACGTCTCAAATTCTGGATCTTCTGCTGCACGAATCTCTTGACTTACAAAATCGTAAGCACGAAGATTGAGAGCAAGACCAATGATACCAATACTACTAGTCCATAACCCCATAACAGGAACAAAGAGCATAAAGAAATGCAACCAACGCTTATTACTAAAAGCAATACCGAAGATCTGTGACCAGAAACGGTTCGCTGTAACCATAGAGTAAGTCTCTTCCTCTTGGGTTGAGTCAAATGCTTTGAATGTGTTTGCTTGATCGCCATCTTCATATAAAGTATTCTCTACTGTAACACCATGGATTGCAGAAAGCAATGCTCCACCCAAGATACCTGCAACTCCCATCATATGGAAGGGATTGAGCGTCCAATTATGAAAGCCCTGGAGGAAGAGAAGGAACCTGAAAATCGCCGCGACACCGAAACTCGGCGCAAAGAACCAAGATGACTGTCCCAAAGGATAGATGAGGAATACAGACACGAATACAGCAATAGGACCAGAAAAAGCAATCGCATTGTAGGGACGGATTCCAATCAGGCGAGCAAGTTCAAACTGTCGAAGCATGAAACCAATGAGAGCAAAGGCACCGTGGAGAGCCACGAAATTCCATAGTCCCCCAAGTTGGATCCAACGGACGAAATCTCCTTGAGCTTCAGGACCCCAAAGTAGAAGAAGAGAATGACCCATAGCATCAGCAGGCGTTGAGACAGCCGCTGTAAGGAAATTAGCACCCTCAAGGTACGAAGTTGCAAGTCCGTGGGTGTACCAACTCGTAACAAATGTTGTGCCAGTAAGCCAGCCACCAATTGCAAGATAAGCAGTGGGAAGAAGAAGTAGTCCAGACCAACCCACAAAGACAAAGCGATCCCGTTTAAGCCAGTCATCAAGGATATCAAACCATCCCCTCCGTTGTTGTTGTAATGTTGACGCTACCATTTTATTTAACCTCGTCGTTTACTTTTTGTTGTTCTAATGATTGAGAAGGAACCCATGGGTCACGAGATCTATTCTTGATAACAATAAAGGCATCCTTATTATACTTACGATGTCCTTTAGGGGATGACCATTTTTTATTGTATCCTTCTGGTTGTTCAATACCAGAGACTACAGTACCACCAAGTTCAAGTGCAATATCATCATGACGTACATCCCAACCAAGTGTCTGCATTGTTTCCCAAAGTTCTTCTTGTGTAAATTCTCTCTCATAACTTTCTTCAGTACAGTTCTTCTTCTTTCTCAGTCTCAAGGACAACATCAGATGTAGGATATGCTACACAAGTGAGAACAAATCCTGTTTCTAGTTGGTCATCGTCAAGAAAAGATTGATCACTTTGATCAACAGTACCACTCACAATCTTACCAGCACATGAAGAGCAAGCACCAGCACGACATGAGTAGTTCATATCAATTCCTGCTTCTTCAGCAGCGTCAAGGATGTATTGATCATCCTCACAAGGAATAGTGTGATCTCCGTCAGTAGTCTTGAGTGTAATAGTGAAAGTCATTCTTCTTAATAAAAATTTGAAAATAAAAAGGACCCCGTAGGGTCCTTACATATTATACCACAGGTTGGATCAACCGATGCTAGGTGCGGTGAGTGCAACAGGTGTTGACTCAGCAGCAGCAAGGTCGAGGGGGAAGTTGTGAGCATTACGCTCGTGCATAACTTCCATACCCAAACCTGCACGGTTCAATACGTCTGCCCAGGTGTTGAGCACACGACCCTGACCATCAAGGATGGACTGGTTGAAGTTGAAACCGTTGAGGTTGAACGCCATCGTGGAGACACCAAGTGCGGTGAACCAGATACCAACAACAGGCCATGCAGCAAGGAAGAAGTGCAATGAACGTGAGTTGTTGAATGAAGCGTATTGGAAGATCAAACGACCGAAGTAACCATGGGCTGCGACGATGTTGTAGGTCTCTTCTTCTTGACCGAACTTGTAACCATAGTTCTGTGACTCTGTTTCAGTTGTTTCACGAACAAGTGAGGAAGTAACGAGACTTCCGTGCATAGCAGAGAACAAAGATCCACCGAATACCCCAGCAACACCGAGCATGTGGAACGGATGCATAAGGATGTTGTGTTCTGCTTGGAATACAAGCATGTAGTTAAAAGTACCAGAGATACCAAGAGGCATAGCATCGGAGAAAGAACCTTGACCGAAAGGATAGACGAGGAATACTGCACTCGCTGCAGCGACTGGTGCAGAGTATGCAACACAGATCCATGGACGCATACCTAGACGGTAAGAAAGTTCCCATTCACGACCCATGTATGCATAGATGCCGATGAGGAAGTGAAAGACTACCAGTTGGAAAGGACCACCGTTGTAAAGCCATTCATCAAGTGATGCTGCTTCCCAGATGGGGTAGAAGTGAAGACCGATTGCGTTTGAAGAAGGAACAACTGCACCAGAGATGATGTTGTTACCGTACATGAGTGAACCAGCGACGGGTTCACGGATACCGTCGATATCGACAGGAGGTGCTGCTACGAACGCAACAATGAAGCAGATGGTTGCTGCAAGCAGTGTTGGGATCATCAGTACACCAAACCAACCAACGTACAAACGATTGTTGGTGGAGGTTACCCACTCGCAGAAAGAATCCCACGAGGATTGTGTTTGTTGCCTTGAAAGTGTTGCCATTTTGAAAAAGGGTTAGGTATGAGTGCAGGGAGACACTGGTATGATATTCCTGTTGCACCCTCAGCAGCAGGTATTAAGGACTGTTTTTTTACCACGCCGTTTAGTCCTGGTGAGGCGTGAGTCATGTTAGCGAAGCGTGACGCTCCGTTACATTTGTTAACTTATTTATTATACATGAGTGAGGAAAACCCGTCAACCCTTAAAAGATGAGTATTTGTGCTTATTTCTAAGGGGGTGCTTGGGGACCTTGTGTTTAGGGTTGCGCCGCAAATCTTTCTTGAGCTCCCTAAGAAACTTAAGGTGACTCGTGATTTCAGAACGAAGCATCTTCAACACTGTACTCAGTATAGCATGGAACAATCTCCCAGTGCGCCCAATCAATGCTCTTATCAGCCATCATTTGTTCCAGTTCGTCAGTCGTCACACTGTGCTTAACAACTTCAGTTGCTTTTGTATTCTTCTTATAGATATGAAAAACTCTTTCTTGCATTATTAAATTTGGTCTTACGTTTCTATGTATTAGTATTGTTAGATACCATTTAGTTTGGATAACCGAAACTCTAGTTCGCGAACACGTTTCTCTAGATCAGCAATGCGTTCTTGATCTGTTTTACCAGTTGGTTCTCCTGATGCAGGTACAAACGAAGAGTCTGCCCACATCTTCTTCCATAGTCCAGACATAAAAAAAGGGGGTACGTACCCCCTAATTATAACATTAAATTGGATTAGTAGCAGGAACCATCATCCCACCACCAAAATCGTCGTCATCATCAACATCAATATCAGATAAAACTGCGTTAATAATAAAAAGAATTATCAGACCCGATGCGAATACTAACATTTACCATACTCCTGGAATGATTTGACCTGTAGATGCATATGCACCCATTGCTGCGATGACTCCGAGCATTGCTGCCCAACCATTAATACGTTCTGCGTTTTCGTTCATGAGTTTTCTCCTAGTGTGAGGTAAAATTTGGTTTGATCTGATGGTGAGTTCTCATAGATGGAACTGTCACCATATTCTTTGTGGTCTTTGTATCCAACCATACGACCTTTCGTATTTTGGATCGCTCCCATCATAGCAATGATCAGGAAGATTGCAGGTGGTCCAATGATAAGGGCACCTCCAATCACATAATAAGTCAGTAGTTCAATCATTAGAATCCGAACGCGCCAAAGAAAAATACGCTACCACTGAAAGCATAAGACACAACAGCAGCAACAAATCCAACCATAGCAGTGCGTCCATTTAATTTCTCTGCTTTTTCAGCGTATGTCTCGTAACCGTAACGCTCTGCGTCTGTCTCAGAGATATACATTCTTGGTTCAGTAGCGTACATGTTTGTGCGCCCACCATCTTCAGTTGTTACAGTCATGATACACTCCGTAATGTTTCTTTACATAGTATATATGCAATGATCTATAAAAGTCAAGCCCTCCACTCATAAGAATTTCTGAGCTTTCATATAATTAAAATTAAAGTTGAACCTACCCTTAGCATTTGTGGTAGTGGTTGAGTTGTGTTTGATACACCCATCAAACAGGTACAGTCTATTCTCAACACTCTCTATGATGGTATCCTCACCTAGTCTGGTGTACCCGTCACATGTATTGAGACAAAAGATTGCTGCTCCATGAGAGTATTTACAGTCAGAGTGCTGTGCATGTTCATATATCTCTGTGGTATGTGGATAAAAATTGATCTTGATACGTATCCATGCAACAAAGTCTGGTAAATGTTTCTTAAAAATTGATTGCACTTCATCGAAATGCTCACTAGTTGGTCGGTGATCTGCATAGATCATGGATGTACCATACCAGTTGTCTAGGGAATCTTTCTCTCTCTTATTAGCAACTTGATTATGAAGTCTATAATGAATCAGGTCATTCCACATCACTGCTTCTTGGAGGAACTTAAGTTCATCTTCTGGTAATAGGTTATCAATAATCATTCGTCAATCCAAGCAAAGGATACCTGTGAGTAACGCATCTCCTTAGAGAATTGATCTGTTGTTATACGTGGGCTATGAGGCATATGTCCATTGAATAAAATAGCAGTGTTCGGTTCAGCCTGCAAAGTAAAAATAGGTTCATACTTTTCTCTACTTTCAAAAGGAATATCAAACTTAGTATCCCTAACAACAGAATCAAATATATTTAATCCTTCTCCACGTTCATAGTGACGATTCATGTACAATACCATAGAAATTAAATTGCTATGATCTCGAAATGCTAGATCTGTATGGACGTTGTACCAGAACTTATCATAATCAAACCATTCAGCATCAAATTTAAACGCATTGAATAGTATTCTATCAGGAACGCTAACATTCTCAGGATCTACATCTGCTAGCTGAGCTACAAGGTATCTGTAATCTTCTGTAAGAGGACACTCTGTCTTTCTCATTGACTGACAGTAGGAAGAACGTCCATCAAAATGAGTAACGTTATCTGTTTTTAGTACAGGAGCAAAAGGAATTTTTAACATCTCCTTGTACGCTCGTTCAAAATCTTCATAAAAATTGTCCACCGTGTACACTTTTGTACAACCTAGATCATATTCTTTTATTGAAATCCCTTTGTTTATAGTAAATGCTGCTAAGTCAATAATATTTTCAGAATCTACTAGCATGGTTAATCATAAATAGAAATGGAGACTTCCATACAGTCTAGCATAAAAATAATTTTATGTGTAGGCTTGTTCATATAAACAACTCGATGGGGTGTAAAAAAATGAATAAATTTTTACCTATCATTATGTTATTGATGACCGCACCAGCAGCAAATGCAGGTGCCCTTACTCATAAAATATCATCCAGTGTTCAGTTGACCGTTGATGCTGCTGCTACTAACGTCACAAGGTTAGGTAATTCCTACTCTATTAGTGGTACAAATGTCGGCACCTCTGATGGAACAACTGCTGGTATGCTTTCAACAGGCACAATCAGCAGTGGAATCTATTCCCCTGGTGCGATTTCGGCAAATCAACTTTCAGCAACAAACGGACAAGCATTCTCTTTTAGCACTGCTTTCACACAAGGTGATGTAATCCCAACTTCCGCACCTACTGTTGGTGCTACAGCTGCATTTGGAAACATTACATCTACTGCTGCAGGAACTGCTGGTGATCTAGCTGGTACTATTGCTACTTCTGGTGCTCTTACAATCACGGCTGGTGGAGCTGGTACAAATGCTACTGGTCAGTTCGTAAGTGAACTCTCGATTCTACACTAAATAAATGGAGGTCAACAAAAATGACTTCTCCCAAAGACTATTACGATTCTTTGGTGTGTCCTGAGTGCGGTGGGTGCAGTCTCCATACTTGCTCCTGCCCAGGCGGTCCCCGTGGTCCCAAACTTCAGCCAGGGCTCAATGACGAGTCACACAGAAACAACGTCAAAGGTGACTGAGACGATTAACTCTATAGATTATGCAACAGGATGGCAATATTCAGTATCGGGAACAAATGTAACGAACGGGGGGACAATCCCTCAGTCCGAACCCAACAACAAACTCAGTGATAGTGAATCCATTAGGAGGAACAGAGGGGCAAGTAACAAGCGCCAACTCTGGTCTAAATTTAAATGGACAGAGTTTCACAATCGCAGAACCAGGAGCAGCATTTCAGTTCACTCAGACCTACATGGGTCCAGGGGTAACGAATCAGACTGTAATCCAAAGAACAACAGAGGTTACCAGCGTAACCGACACCACAAGTATCTTTACCCAGTAGTATTATGTCTAACTCAACTTGCGACTGCCCCTGCCACACTGGCGGCAGATGTCGGGGGTGTAAGTGCAACAGCAAATCCGATAGCTAATAGTTCAGGCTCAGTTACCAACCAAGCTATTCAGGTTTTACAAGGTCCATACATCACTAATCAGTATGGTGGAGGGATTGCTTGTCAAGGTCCAACTGCTAATATCACACCATTCATTACTCATGCTCGTAATGAGAAGGATCCATTTGAGACACACTACATGGAACCTCAGTACGACAATAGAGATTTTGAGGGTCAGATGGTAGAGACTCAAAAGAATGTGAAGAACTGGCCATGGGAATCTTGGTATGATGATAGAACATATACCAACTCAGATGGTGATACTGTTCGTGCATTTGAAGATGGTGCAGACATGACTATCACCACCATGGAAATGATGGGTGATGGTGTGCCTGATAATCCTGGAGCAGAACTCTGGGAGAAACCAGTAAGAACTGGTGACACTAGAAACTACAGTACAAGCATTGGATTATCTGCAACGATTTCTTTCCCACTTGATGGTGGAATGCAAGAGCGTTGCAAGCCAAGCAGCAGATACTCAGATCCAAATGCAGCAACAGATGATTGCTAACAAAAGATTAGATTTTGAGATCGCGAGACTTAAGAATTGTGGTCAGTTGATGCAGGCAGGAATCAGTTTCCACCCTCGGAGCCCATACTTTTAAAATATGTGCAGACGTTGTAGTTAACAATGTTAATACTGTCAAGCAACATCGTCACTCTATCCCTTCGGTTTCAGTGCCGACCGAGATCTTTATCGCCCGGTTCCGGTTCGCGTTGCTCCGCCTTCCTCTCAGCAGCAGACAATACCGGGGCTTCTTACCCCGTAAGGCAGCAATCTTCTTCACCCTTCTTCGTCACAGGTTTCACCACTTTTAACAAAAGATCAGCAAGAGGCTTTGCGAGCAGTGCAGAGGTCGTCGCCAACTACAGCAATTGAGGCGGTAACAGTTATCATACCTGCTGATGGTATGTTCTGGACAATCTGATCAGGTATATTTAAATTCTCAAATACAGGGAGACATTCTTTTCCTACTGTCTCATACCCAGTAATCTTTTTATTACCCTCTAGGATTTTTCCTACAGGGTTTTTTAATTCTTGTGCTCTACTCGGACACTCTGCTTTGCAGCATCAGTTCTAGGTGGTGCTGGTGTAGCAGGAGTCTCTGGTGTTTTTGGAGTGGTGGGATGACTGGTGGAGGTGGTGGGAAGACTCTGTTGTTATCTTTAATCTACGTGGATCATAATCTATTGGATTATAACTAGGTGTTCCTGCATCACAAAATACTGAACACCATCTCTATCTTCTTCTTTAAGTGTTTGATTCTCACTACTATCTCTATGAGACTCAACACATCCAGGTATATTAACAATAGGAATACCCACCTGTGTAGTCACGGGTGGGTAAATTGGTAGTGCCTGTGGAGGATTATTTATCCAATCAGGCATTACATTAATATTTAAATCACGAATATCACCAATACGAATATCATTATTCGGTATATTAATATTAGGTATGTCCATCAGCAATCATTAAATACACTACCAACTGTAGAACCAAGTGAGGCTCCTGCTTTGTCCTAGTAAATGCCCATCCACCTGCTAACCATCCAACGTATGGGATACCAACAGCAGCAGGAACAGCAACACCAGCAGCGATAGCACTACCTGCCATTGCACCTTGACTCCGTGCGCCAGCGTCCGCCACTAAACACTCTTCTTCTTGCAGTCAACTTTCCCTCGCCGTCTCCTCCAACACCTCCCATATTTCTAGTGCCTTCCATAGTGAATTGATCGCTACAATACTCACGACGGTTCTCATATTTCTTACCACCAAAGAATCCACTTTGACTTTTTTGAAGGTCTAAGGATCTATCCGACTGTAGAACTTTAGGATCGTTTGCACGATACTCAATTTCATATCCATCCTTACCTGCTTTGATAGTATAGGATGAATAATCTCACGAGGGATATTAATTGTAGGAACGTGAGGAACTTTTGGTTCTTCTGGTCTGTGAATTACATAACCAAGCAAACCAACATGTGCTAAAGCAAAGAGTCCACCTAGTGCCAGTGCAATACCTTTGACAGGAGACTTACGTGGTGCTTGATCAGTAGAATATTTTTGTGCTAACTCTTCTGGATTTTATCATGGCAATCTAATCGCGGGACCAGTTGCAGATATTGGGGAGGATGAACAGCACCACCAGGCGAAGTGACTTACAGGAAGTTCTGGCGACATATGCTGCATCCATTCCAGGAAGAGCACCAGCCACCGGCGGCAGTAACTGGACTTGATGTTCTCAACAATAGAATCTTGTGAGATATACTGCGAGCACCACCGCCGACAATTATTACTCTGGTCCTTTACAAATGATAGACTGCTAATACGTTTAATTTTTGCATTTTATTCTCCGTTTATTTTACAAGTAGTCGTCAGTGAAATTTTGATTGGTTTTACTGCTCAAGACGAATAGTCTACCTGAAGCAGTTTGTGCTGCTTTCTCAATCAATCTTTCCATCTGTTCTTTAAT
>UEXL01000320.1_pt1 | contig 19367 bp, 34 predicted proteins | sample 1796671 | NCBI WGS metagenome assembly UEXL01 (sample SAMEA4772471, study PRJEB27181) | metagenome | reverse complement strand
TTGTCAGCCACGACCGGGAATTCGTCAGCTCGCTGGCCACCCGTATTCTGGAAATCACCCCCGAAGGCGTGCGCGACTTCACTGGCAACTATGATGATTACCTGAAGAGCATTGATATCGACGCCTGACGTTATTGTAGGAGTTCCCTTCCAGGGGACGAACCGCGCGCAGCGCGACCATCGCCGACAGGCGATTTAAAAGGCCCATTGCTATTCAGCACACAGGCTAGCGTTAAGCGCTTTCGAATATGAACAAGCGCCGGATTCGTCCCCTGGAAGGGAACTCCTACAGCGGCTTCGAATCTGGTGACGAGCACAAGGATAACTCCATGACCGACCTCGACCAGACCACCCGCACAGAAATGGAAGCCGCCACGTTTCGTCGTCTGCTCCAGCATCTGGATGAACAAGGATGTGCAGAATATCGACCTGATGATCCTGGCGGATTTCTGCCGTAATTGTCTGGCCAAGTGGCTGATGGAAGCGGCCACCGAGCAAGGCGTGGAACTGGATTATGACGGCGCGCGGGAATACATCTACGGCATGCCCTTCTCGGAATGGAAATCGCTCTACCAGAAGCCTGCCAGCGAAGTTCAACTGGCTGCTTTTGAAGCCAGACAGGCGCAGAAAAAATCGACGACCTGATCACTGCGCCCACCAAACAAAAGGACTTTGTTATGCCGCGTCATCTTCCCTTGTTCATCGGCTTTTTCTCCCTCTTTCTACTCACCGCCTGCGCCAGCAACCCGCCCAGGGAGACAATGTCAGCGGATGCACCGGCAGGCCGGAAAATCGTTCGCAGTGCCTCACTCACCATCACGGTTGACGACCCTGCTGCCGAGGGCCGAAAAGCCACAGCGTTGATCCATTCGCACCATGGCGTCCTGTACAACCAGAACGATGAAGAACACCTGACCTGGATTAGCGCCGGCGTTCCCAGTCAGACACTCAACGCTCTACTCGCCGATCTGGGATCTCTGGGCACCGTAACCGATCAAACGCTCAGCCAGCAGGACATCACCGACCGCTATGCCGACAACGCGGCAAAGCTGACTAACCTCAAAAAGCGCTCAGAGATCGTTTGCGTGTCCTTCTGGACCGGGCTTCAAATGTGCAAGACGTGCTCGAGGTGGAACGGGAATTGACGCGGGTACAGGGGGAGATAGATGTTCTCGAAGGTCAGCTACAGCGCATGGATAAACAGGTGTCGCTGTCCAGCCTGTCCATAAGCCTGCAACGCAAGCGGGTATATGGCCCCCTGGGATACCTGTTCAAGGGCCTGGGCTGGCTGGGCGAAAAGCTGTTCATCATTCAATAACAGCGCCCAACCACCGAAACGATGGCGGCCAGCCGGCCGCCTCGCACCTTCCCTGGATTATTCGTTGAAGACACTCTGCACTTCATAGATGGCGGTAGAACCACTCACTTCGTTCCCCACTACCAGCAACGCCTTGCCGTTGGCTGAATCCGCTGCCGGAATGAACACCAACCCTTCCGGCCCCAGATCGCCATACCCTTCCAGGTTGCCCGCATCCGGGTCCACATCCCAGGTTTCGCGGCTGTTCAGGTAATCCTGGTAAACCGGCGCCATCGGGTCAGTAATGTCATACACCAGCACCCCGCCCATGCGTTCCAGCCCCAGGAACAGGAAATGCTTGTCGCCAATCTGGCCGATGGTCAGGCCTTCCGGTTCCGGCCCCCTTTGGCATCACTGCGGCTGTCCATGGCATCGCCTTCATCGTGGCCGGTGTTGAAGTAGTCGGCACAATCGATTGAACGGTCGGAGCCCAGCTTGCAGTCGTCACTGGCCAGGAACTGCTCAATGGCATCACCGCTATCAAACACCAGATCACCACTTTCATCGCGGATGGAGAAGGAACGACCACCATAGCTATATAGCGTGTCATACATGATGCGATCACCGGCAACCGCATCTTCTGTGCCGGCATCGTTGTACATTTTCGGGGGCCATCCGCGTTGGTTTTATACCCCAGCGTCCAGGTGATGTTCAGCCGGCCCAGAACGTCATCTTCCCGGCAATCACCGGAATCGCCCGCTTCAGCACCGCAGTAACCGAATACCGCCGGGTCCAGCAAGGCACCGTCGGCCAACGCGCTCAGCTGAGGTGGCAAATCATCGCCACAGCGGCGCGCAAACCCACTGTTATGCACCAGATGTTTCACCCGGAATTCTTCAACAAACCCTGGCTGGCATCCGGCATACACGCTACCGGCGGCACCGCATCTTCATCCGCTTCTTCGCCCCAGTAGGCATCATTGTCTTCGCCCCAGGCGCGGGCATCGCCTTCGTTGGCAGTCACCAGGTAGTCTTGCCGTTCACGGTATAGCCATGAATCGAGTCCGGCAGGTACAGCCCTACACCGGCAAAGGTCTTGATATTGATAACTTCATCGTCATCGCTGGCATCGATTCCGTTGCCAGCGATGCTGCGATCCGTCTCACCGAGGGTAACAATGTCAGTCACTGACGCGGTGGCGATATCAATGATTGCCAGCGCATTGTTTTCTTGCAGGGTGACCCAGGCGGTATTGCCATCAGCGGATACCGCAATGTATTCCGGCTCCAGATCCTGAGATGCCGAGGCGTCCGGCCCATAAATGCGAACGCCCTGACTACGCAGGGCATCTTCTTCACCGTTATAGGCAGTGAAATCCGCTGTGCTGACCACCGGGTTGGCCGGATCACTGAAATCCACAATGCTGATGGAACCGTCCGGGTCCGTCTGGTAATCATCGCTGGGCTCGCCCTCATTGGCGGTGAGCACGCGGGTTCCGTCCGGGGTAAATGCCACCATGTCTGGCTGGGCGCCCACTTCCTGGCTGCCCAACAAGGTCAGGTCACTGGCCTGATACAGCGCAACAAAACCGTTATCCGTTTTCGGATCGGCCTCAATGGCCACGGCCACCAGACCATGGCTGGCAGCGACGCTGTTCACTTCCGCGCCGGCGCAATGCCTGCAGCACTGATCGCATCGATCTTGACCGGATTCTCCGGGTCGCTCAGGTCCAGCACATCCAGCTCCCCTGCTCGGCATTCACCACGAAAAGGCGCTGGCTGGCCGCATCGTAGGCTGGAATTTCTGCAGCAGAGGTATCAAAACTGCCCGTGGAGTAACGGCTGACATAGGACAACGCGATGCTGTCCGGTGTGCGCACCGCTTCATCGACAGCGGCATCAGACTCATTGCTGTCGCCACCACAGGCAGTCAGTGTCGCCGCCAGAATGGCTCCAGCCCCCAGGTACAAATATGCTTCATTGGTTACCCCTGTTATGTGCATGTTCCCCAAACGGATTGCTCAAAGGGTTTTACCGGGCGGGGATGAAGCCAGCACGACAATGAAATGACGGCCTGATGACAGGCCCGCGGATCACCATGGGGGCATGCATAAGTCCCGCAGGTCGAATTCCCCCAAGGGCACAGAGAGCCTGAAAGGCGCAATCCGAGCGATGAACCATAAAAACGCGGCACCTGCCAGGCAGGGCCGCGTTCACCGGATGAAACCAGACTGATTCACATCAGGCGGTTTCGTAATCGTTCTCCTCGAAGTCGGCCATCTGCGCCGCGTACTGGGTGGCGAACCCCGGGTACATGGTGGCGTTGAAACCGTCTTCGGTGAGATACCAGCTCTTGCAGCCTGAATTCCAGTTGGTTTTCGCCAGCCGTTTCTGCATGGCCTTGTTGTGCTTACGCTGAACGCTCTCTTTCACATCCAGCATCTTCAGGTCTTCCTGAAGAATTTTCTGCACCCTTTCACGGCGTAATCGAGCTGGGACTCCATATACACCAGCGCAGAATTATGCCCGGGGCCGGAGTTGGGGCCAAAGGTCATGTAGAGGTTCGGATAGCCGGACACATTAATGCTCTTGTAAGCTTGCGCACCGCCTTGCCACTCGTCACCCAGCACCCGACCCTTTCGCCCGTTCACCGGGAAAGGCGTACCGGAATGGCTGACATCGAAACCGGTAGCAAAACGATGCAGTCGGCCTGATGCTCAATGCCTTCCACCGTACGAATCCCTTTTCACTGAGGCGGGCGATCGGCCAGGTAATCAGTTTGGCGTTATCTTTCTGCAGCGCCGGGTAGTAATCGTTGGAGACCAGCACCCGCTTGCAGCCGATGGTGAAGTCCGGCGTCAGCTGACGACGCAGCCAGCGGTCTTTCACTTGCCGGCGTAAATGCAACCGCGCTACGCGTTCGGCAACGCGGGTCAGCGGCGAGTTCCAGATAACGGCCAGCGCCATGCTCTCATGGGTCCAGTAGAGCAGATTACGCATGGCCTGCTGGCTGGCCGGCAGTTTTCGAACAGCTTCTTGTTCCATGCAGCGTGGCAAAATCCGGGCGCGGCATCACCCAGCCCGGCGTGCGCTGGAACACTTTGACATGGCCAGCTGTTTGACCAGTTCGGGAATAATCTGGATACCGCTGGCACCGGTGCCGATAACAGCCACTTTCTTGCCGGTGAAATCGTAATCGTGATCCCAGCGGGCACTGTGAATCTTGTGGCCCTTGAAATCCTCGATGCCGGTAATCGCCGGGAAGCTGCAATTGGACAGCGGCCCCTGAGCCATCACCGCGCGGCCGGCAAACTGTTCACCCTTGTCGGTGGTCGCGGTCCAGATGCCCTTCTTTTCATCAAAGGACAGGTCTTCCACGTTTTCTCGAAACGAATGTGGATTCCAGTTGGAACTCGGCCACCAGGTGATGGATATAACCGAGGATTTCTCGCTGCCCGAGAAGCTGCGCGACCAGTTCGGATTGGGCGCAAAAGAATACGAATACAGGTTGGAGGGAATATCGCAGGCCGCCCCGGATATTGATTATCACGCCAGGTGCCGCCCACCGCATTGGCGCGCTCCAGAATCACAAAATCCTCAATTCCGGCCTGCTTGAGACGAATGGCCATCCCCAGGCCGGCAAACCCCGCCCCACAATCAACACGGATGCCGGTTTTACCGCGGGTTTTCTTTGCCGCCGGCGCTTTCCGTGGCAGCGCGCTTACGGGTCGCCGCCTTGCGCGGGGCCTTTTTCGGGGAGGCCTTTTCCGGAGAGGCAGAGGACGTAGTCATAACAAATCTCTTCAACAAGCAGGGTAGCCTCGCCATGGGCACAGGCCACATGGCGGGCCGTTATCGGCAACATCAGGCAGTGGGTTGTAGGTCAGCTCTTTCACCCAGGAAGGCACTGCAGGCAGCGCCCGGCGCGGAATCAGGCCGGTCAGTTTGACCATGCCATCCACTGGCACGTGATAAGCACGGTTGTTGCGGTCCACCACAAGCTTGGCGTGCTGGCGAATCACCTGGTACCAGGGATTGCGGCGGCCATCTTCCGTGCGCCCACCAATTTTTTCGAACTTGGCCATGGCCGCATACAGGCGCTCTTCCGGCAGGCCCATGGTAATAATGTTGTCGCGCATCTTGTTGAGCAGCGGCACGTAGGAGGCGATGCCCAGCATCAGGCGCGGGTCCAGCAGCGGTGCCAGCATTTTGGTAGCACCAATAAAGGTTTTCCCGCGGCCCTGCATCTCCATCACGCTAAAGCCCACACCCAGATGGCGCGACTCGTCGTCGTTGATTTTTCAAAGGCCTGATGGCAAACCGGATCTTTCACCGTCTCCAGCAGGAAGGTACACAAGCGCGCCGTCCAGGGCGATTTCCAGCATCGGCACCACCGTGCCCAACACATACACCGGCATTTCATCGCTGTAACGATCCAGCCACTCAATCACCAACCGCAGGTTGATGTTGGGCTCGGGAATTTCATCGCCTTCCAGCATGCCCCAACGCTTCATCAGTGCCATTTCGGCATTGGCGTGGCGCTGCTCTTCCGCATGGAAGTAGGTATAGATTTGACGCAATGTTTCGGTGGGGGCTTTCTTGGCCATGGCCGCAAACGCGGGCGCCCACATGCTCAATCCACATCAGGTCGGCCATGAAATCTTTCAGCTTTGGCCACTGCTCTTCGGTAATCAGTTCCGCGCCAGGGGCATCCCAGTCGATATCTGACAGGGCCCACTGGGTGGATTTGATTTTTGCCAGCATTTTGTCCAGATCGATAGAAGCCATGATGCTCTCCTGTTATCGCGGTACATATTGTCTGCCGGTGAAAAGTGAGGCCTGGTGACGGGGCCTCACCTTCTTGAAGCTTATGCCCTGCCTGCACCCTGTATCGCCACGCAAGGCTTTACTGTTACATTGCCCGGTGTAACAATAAATCGAATGCTTGTTCGGATTCAATTCGGAAATCATCATGGCTCGCAAACCCAAACAACAACGCTCAAAGCCACCGTCGACGCCATTGTCGAGGCCGCCCTGATCGCCATTGCCCGGCAGGGGCCTGCTGCCACCACAGCCCGGCAAATTGCCGACATCGCCGGCATCGGCGTGGGCTCAATGTATGAATATTTCGAAGATAAAGACGCCGTCTTTGAGGCCGCTGGCGCACGGTTTGTGGACGATACTGTGGCGATGATCAAACCACTGATCCCAACACTGGTGCAGCTAAACATCCGCGATGCGGTAGCCAAGCTCCTCTTCACCTTTCGGGATTTCCTGGAGGAAAACGATCAGCTGTATCTGCACTGCGCCCGCCACGCCTTCAGCCTGGACATGGTGATCTACCAGCAGCCCATCAACCGGGCACTGATGGACCTTTTCACTCAGTATTTGATGCACCACCCGGACATGCTGCGCCTGCCCAATATCCCCGCACTGGCCTACTTCTATATCAACGGCGGGGTTTTTACCGTGGTTCGTCACCTTTCGGAGAAAAAGCCGACACAGGGGTTCGATGAGCTGGTCACCGTGTTTGGCGACATTCTGGCCAGTTACGCGGAACACAAGCTCGGTCTCACTGAAGCCTAACCCGTTTCCAGTACGCGTTACCGACGTCCAACCGGGGCACCACGCTTCATGCATACACAGCCATAGCGACGGTAAGAGACACTAAAACACGACGCTGGCCGCCAGAATAACAACAGGAGCCAACATGCAAACGCCCAACCCAGGTACGCCAACACCCGGCGAATCGCGCATCCCCAACCTGGCGGACTGGCGCTTTAACCGCTATCTGACCATGCAGCTGATGCCGCTGTTCTACCTACTGCTGATTGTCGGGGCGCTAGTGGTCGTAGTGAGCGTCGTCGGCCTGTGCTTCTGGTTCTCCACCCTGGCCGGCATCATCGCGGCGGTGATTGCACCACTGGCGCTTTTAGTGATCGTGGCGGTCATTCGGGCCGCGCTGGAATACCTGATCATGGCCCACCGGATCATGGCCCACCGGATCATGCGCATCATCGAGCGCATGGACGCCCTGCCCGGTCAGGTCGCAGACTTGTCCGTGCGAGTGGACGGCATCACCGACCATGTGGATGGATTAACTGGCCATGTGAATGACATCCACGAAACGCTGATGCATGTCCGGCCCTTCCTTCGCTCCGCCGGCCTGCCTGGCCGGTTGCTCAATGCGTTCCGGGGTCACCCGGAAAAATAAGTCCGGATCCGCGCCAACATTGTCGTTTCCCGGTGCTGACATCCCCCGGTGCATCCCTCACTATTGTCAGCCTGAAAGCGCCCCGCCTTTTCCCGGTGGCACTCACCGTAAAAATGAGGAGTACCCATGGCTCTACCCGCCTTCCTGCAGAACAGCCTGCAGCTACCCGTTGTGGCGTCCCCATGTTCATTGTTTCCAACTCGGACCTGGTGATTGCCCAGTGCAAAGCCGGCATTGTCGGATCGTTCCCTGCCCTGAATGCCCGCCCGGCGGAAGAGCTGGAAGTGTGGCTCAAGCGCATCACCGAAGAGCTGGATGCCCACAATCAAGCCAACCCGGACAGCCCGCCGCCCCGTTCGCGGTGAACCAGATCGTGCACAAATCCAACAACCGCCTGGAACACGATTTGGAAATGTGCGTGAAGTACAAGGTGCCCATCGTGATCACCTCCCTGGGCGCACGGGTGGACGTGAACGAAGCTATCCACAGTTATGGCGGCCTGGTGTTCCACGACATCATCAACAACTTCTTTGCCAAGAAGCCATCGAGAAAGGCGCCGATGGTCTGATCGCCGTGGCCTCCGGCGCAGGTGGTCATGCTGGCACGTTATCGCCACTGGCACTGGTGCAGGAAATTCGTGAGTGGTTCGACGGTCCCTTGTTGCTGTCCGGTTCTATTGCCACCGGCGATTCCATCCTCGCCGCCCAGGCCATGGGCGCGGATCTGGGCTACATCGGCTCCGCCTTTATCGCCACCGATGAAGCCAATGCCGACGAGCGCTACAAGCAATCCATCGTAGACAGCAGCGCCAACGACATTATTTATTCCAACCTGTTCACCGGGGTGCACGGTAACTACCTGCGCAGCTCCATCGAAGCCGCCGGGCTGGACCCGGAAGACTTGCCTGAAAGCGACCGTCCAAAATGGATTTCGGCGATGGCAGCTCCAAAGCCTGGAAAGACATCTGGGGCAGCGGCCAGGGTATTGGTGCGGTGAAGAAAGTCGGCCCGGCAGCCGATCTGATCGCGCGCCTGAAGAAAGAATACTCAGCCGCACGCCAGCGCATGGACGCGCTGCCCTGGAAGTGAGTTAAAAGTTGAAAAGCGCGGGCAGCGCCGGGTGACTAACCGTCTCTGGCTCTGCCCGCGCAAGTAGACTGATGAATAAAAAAGGCCGCACCCTCTACTGGATGCGGCCTTTTTTTGTGGCGGGCGCGAGGCACCACCCGGACCGGGCAGTACTCACTTAATCGCGTTATTCCCTTTCAACTTTCAACTCAGGCATCAGGCTCCCAGCAGAGACGCCACCAACCCTTTCTTCTTGCCGTGCTGGTAGTTATCGAACTCCAGAATGCCGTCATCGATGGCGCCGAAGCGCAGCTTGGGCATATCCACCATGTAATTCTGCACGACCATCCAAGGCTGCTTGGAGCCCTGGCGAGGCAGGCGATCATTCGCGCGCTGAATGTAGCCGGACTGCAAGCCAAGGAAGTTCTCGTCGGTGATGCAGTTATCCTTGTCACGGGGAATCACGGTCTGGGCACCGGTTTTTCCATATGGTTTAGCAAGCGGCACACATACTCACATACCAGGTCCGCTTTCAGGGTCCAGGATGAGTTGGTGTAACCAAACACCAGCGCCATGTTGGGCACATCGCGCAACATCATGCCTTTATAGACCAACGACTCACGTGGCTCCACCGGCTTGCCATCAATGGTTCCTTCCACGCCACCCAGCATCTGAACATTCAGACCGGTGGCGGTGATAATGATGTCCGCCTCCAGCTCCTGCCCGACTTGAGCAGAATGCCGGTCTCGGTGAAACGCTCGATATGATCGGTAACGATATCGGCTTCACCGCGACGCAAGGTCTTGAACAAATCACCGTTGGGCACCGCGCACAGGCGCTCGTCCCAGGGGTTATAGCTGGGGCGGAAATGGGTCATGTCCACATCATCACCCAGCTGACGCTTGGCCGCTGCCAACAAAGCGCGACGCACCAGCTTGGGCCGCTGTTTGGACAGCTTGTACACCAGCCGCTGGAGGCCGATATTGCGCGCACGGGCCAAACGGTAAACCATCATCTCCGGCATGAAACGGCGCATGCCGACAGAGATCGGATCCACTTCCGGCACGGTGGCAATATAGGTCGGTGAACGCTGCAGCATGGTGACTTGGGCGCCCTCTTTGGCCATGGCCGGCACCAGCGTTACGGCGGTGGCGCCGGAGCCGATCACCACCACTTTCTTGCCTTTGTAGTCCAGGTTTTCCGGCCAATGCTGCGGATGAATCACCTGGCCCTTGAAGTCTTCTCACCGGGGAAGTCCGGCTTATAGCCTTCGTCATAGTTGTAGTAGCCGCTGCAGGAGAACAGGAAGTTGGCGGTAAAGGTTTCCTGCTCGCCGGTTTTCTCATTGGTGGTTTCCACCGCCCAATGATTGTCAGCACTGGACCAGTTCGCCTTAATCACCTTGCGACCAAAACGGATATGTTTTTGACGCCGTATTCTTCCGCAGTGTCTTCCACGTACTGGCGAATCGAGTTGCCGTCCGCCAGCACCTTGGGCTCGGTCCAGGGACGGAAGCTGTATCCCAGGGTAAACATGTCGGAATCAGAACGAATGCCCGGATACTTGAACAGATCCCAGGTGCCGCCAATGCGTTCACGGCGCTCGAGAATCGCGTAGGTGCGATTCGGCGCCTTGCGGGTTAAATGGCAAGCGGCACCAATACCGGAAAGGCCGGCACCAATAATCAGTACATCAACGTGTTTATTGGACATATTCTTTACCTCCAGCCTCTCAGGCTGCCTGATCCTCGCAGTGCCAACATTGACATTACTCAATGGCACGATTCAATGGATGACAGAATAGCCGTACTGCAGGGTATGAGAAAAGGCCAAAACGGGCCGTTAATTGGCTGTGGAGCCCGGAAAAGTGCCGCTACAGACGCAGAAAGGGCGCAACCTGCAGAAACATTGACGTCGATCGCAGACCGGGGGCAGGCAATGCAGGCCGTCAGTAACGCCCGGCGTTCTGTTCCAGACAATCCTGCTTGAAAGCCTGAATCATGTAACTCTGGGTCCGACGCTGAGTGGCATACTCCGGGTAGGCCCACAGCCGCCGGTCATTCTCTACCCGGCGCGGCTGGTAACTGATGCCTTTACTGCGCAATAACTTGTCGGTGAGCGCATCACGTTGATCACTGCCCAGATTCGAGGCCAGCTGACGCACACAGGACTCGTAACCGGCGATCAAGGCGAACTGCTCGGCAGAATAGTTGAAATCATCGGCGCGCACCGTTGCCACCAGGCTCAGCAGCAACACTCCCCCCAACCAACAGGTCACGCCGTTACGACCTTGTTGCCTCACTATGCTCTCCGGTTCATTTATATGCATATCGCCGTTACTCATTGATTTTCATAGAAATCTGGCACGTCAGAACCAATGTCAAAGTGCCATTATTTTTTTGTGACCTTTAACACACTGGTTACATAAGCGGATGTGCATACTGCCAGCCTGGCCTCGGGGGAGGCCTCGCGAGCGCCGGTGAATCGGCACCCACCAATGACAATAACGAAACGGGTACTGGCATGCTGAATCTTGAAAACCTGTGGCTCACCGCCACCGAGCATCCTTGGCTATGGATACCCCTCTCTTGTGCAGCATTGATCAGCCTGGTGCTGTGGAGCGGCCGTATCCGGCAGCCCAGCGCCATTAACCTGCTGGCCATTGGCCTGGTGCTGCCCGCCATCAACGTGAGCCTGGTCGCCACCAGCGCCCTGATGGTCTCCAATCAACTGTCTCTGGATGTGGTGACCCTCCTGCCTTTGAGTGCAAGGTGAAAGGAAAGCACGGGCAAGGCATACATCCTATGGCACACCGCCAACCCTGTGCGCTATCACTTTCAGCGTGTAGCGTTCAGCTCAGCCCCAGCAAAAACGCCAACTGATCCGCCACACTGACTTTCAGTGCCTCACCTTGATACACATCGAAATGTCCCACCGGGTAACGCTTTACCGTCGGCTGAGACATAGCCGCAGCGGCCTTTTCCGCCGCCTGGGCGGCAGCCACGGTATCGGTTTCACAAATCAGGATCAGCGCCGGGCAGGTCACCTTACTGGCCTGAGCCACGGGGCGAAACAACGGCAACACCAGAGCGATTCGCCCGGCCACTTCATTGGGCACATGATCGGGCATTAGCGCGGTATAACCGTCATAGGCATCATCACTGGACATGGCCGCCAGCTCACCGGGACGCCCTGCCGAGGGCAACATTTTGGGCCCAACCCCAGCGCACTGCTGCCCACATCCCACAGACCCACGCCGGTCATTTTCAGGGCCTGACCGATGCCAGCATAACGAATCACTTCCAGCACCGACGCCATGCCGTCCATCATCGGGCACTGGGCAATAATCCCGGCAACCGATTCACGGGCAGCCACCGCCGTGACCAGGCCACCGCCAAAGGAGGTGCCCCACAGCACGATGCGCTGGTTATCCACTTCTTCGAGCTTGCGCACACAGGCCAAAGCCGCCTGCCAGTCGGCCACTTCCCGGTTGGGCAACAGTACCTGCCGGGGCATACCTTCACTTTCACCGAAGTGCCGGTAGTCGAACAGGAACACCGCATAACCGGCTTTCAAAAGGCATCACGAAACGGCGCCAACCCGCATTCCTTGGTGAGCCCAAAACCGTGGCCCATGACCACCGTCAGGAAAGGGCCATCGCCCTCCGGCAGATAAAGTCCCCGGCAGGACTGGCCTTCGCTGACAAATCGTAGTTCACGCATTGCGCTCATGGAAACTCCTTGTTGGTATCGACGCCTGACGCTCACCAGTGTAAAGACGTCTTTTTCACGGCAAGCGTTTTCGGTTTTTCCTTGTCTTGCTTCAAGCGTCTAGCATCTGGCGTTTATGCAATCGCCGGGGCGATAAAGCGCCATTCTTCAATGCTCTGCCCCAGCACCAGGAAGTGCGGGTTAAGAATGTCTTCCTTATTGTGCAACGGCTCGAACGCGGTGTTCACCACCACCCCGCCCGCAGCCGTCACCACCGCGTGGGCGGCGGTATCCCACTCGCTGGTGGGCGCCAGGCGCGGGTAAATGTCCGCGCTGCCTTCGCCACCAGGCACAGCTTCAGCGACGAGCCCATGGAGGCGCGCTCCACCTCACCCACTTCTTCACGGATAAAGGCTTCCAGCTTTTCCACCGCCTCGCCACCATGGCTACGGCTGGCGACCATCACCACCGGCGTGGTGCGGGCACGGCATTGAATCGCCTTGCGCTCACCGTTGTGCTCTTTAAAGGCACCCACACCCGGCCGCCCAGGTAGGTCACTGCCGTTACCGGCACATGCACCACGCCCAGCACCGGGGTATCGCCTTCCACCAGCGCGATGTTGACGGTGAACTCACCATTACGCTTGATGAATTCCTTGGTGCCATCCAGCGGGTCCACCAGCCAGAAACGGGGCCAGTCCTTGCGGTCCGCATAGGCGATGCCGCCGGACTCTTCGGAAAAGACAGGAATCTCCGGCGTCAACGCCTGCAGGCGCGCTTCAATAATTTTGTGCGCCGCCAGGTCAGCCTCGGTAATGGGCGACTTGTCGTCCTTGGTTTCCACGCCCAAGTCATCACGCTCATAGACAGCCAGGATGGTGTCCCCCGCGTCACGGGCAATCTCAGCGAGCGGGTCCAGCAGGGCATTAAAGTCGGTCATTTCATTTTCCTGTGATTCACATTTTGTGCACCTGTAGGAGCGGCGTTTGAGCCGCGATCCTCGCCTCAGGCGAGGAAATCTATCGCGCATGGATGAGATTTTCCGGACTTCGCAGCCCTGTTCGCGGCTCAAGCGCCGCTCCTACAGCTCAATTATCAACGTCGTTCCAGCAACCGCTTTGTCATCAGCAGCGCCGCGATCACCCGGGCCTCGGTCACATCATCGCGCTCGATCAAACGATCCAGCTCTGATAGTTTCCAGGTCACCACTTCCAGTTCCTCCGGCTCATCCCCGGGCAGGGATTCTTCATAAAGGTCTTCCGCCAGCACCACCTTGATGCGGTGCCCCATGTAACCGGGTGACAAGGTCATTTCCTTCATCAGGTCAACCGCCGCGCACCGTAACCGGCTTCTTCCTTTAACTCCCGGTTGGCCGCATCGCGCCAGTCTTCACCGTGTTCGTAGGCCCCCTTGGGCAGGGTCAGCTCATAGCTTTCGGTGCCGGCGCCATATTCACGAATCATCACCACGGTGTCGTCATCCAGCAACGGCACCATCATCACCGCCGCAATCGGCGGCGTGCGCAGGCGCTCGTAAGTGCGCTCCACACCGTTGGTAAAGCGCAGGTGAAGCTCTTCAATCCCGAACAACCGGCTCTTTGCTATCAGCCGGGTGTCGAGAATCTCCGGTTTCTCATCCATAATTACCTCTGAGCCCGCTATTGCAGGCAAGACTAACCCGAACACGCAGGAAATTCATGATTGACTGGCATTCCGTCGACACCGTGCTGCTGGATATGGACGGCACCCTGCTGGACCTGCAATTCGACAACTGGTTCTGGCAACAACATGTGCCCGAGTGCTACGCCCGGCAACTGGGCTTGGAGCAGGCCGAGGCCAACCGCATTATCCACGACTGGATCACCAGCCACCAAGGCACCCTGAACTGGTACTGCCTGGATTTCTGGACCGCCGAGCTGGGCCTGGAAATCGCCGGCTTGAAAAGAGCCGCCGGCGACCGCATCTCCGTGCGACCCGGGGCCGAGGCTTTCTTGCAGCAACTGAAAGCGTCGGACAAGCAGGTCATCATGGTCACCAATGCCCACCGCGATGCCCTGCACTTAAAGATAGAACGCACCGGCATTGACCAGTATTTCGACGAACTGGTGTCCAGCCACGATTACGGCCACCCAAGGAAGCCCAGGCGTTCTGGCAGCACCTGCAACGGCACCTGCCCTTTGATCGGGCCGCGCCCTGCTGGTGGACGACTCCCTGCCGGTACTGCACAGCGCCCGGCAATACGGCATTGGCCAGCCGGTGAGTATCCTGCACCCGGATTCCAGCCTGCCCAAACGATCGATACGGACCCGTTCCCGGCCATTGATGACCTGGCCGTGCTGCCCTGACGGCCAGCTCTGGAGAAAGCGATGGAAAGCGTACGCATAGATTCCTGGCTGTGGGCCGCCCGGTTCTTCAAGACCCGCACCTTGGCCAAAACCGCCATCGAAGGCGGCAAGATGCATATCGATGGCAGCCGGACCAAACCCAGCAAGGCGGTGCAGCCCGGCCAGACGATGACCATTACCAAGGGCACCGAACATTTCGAGGTGGTCGTCCGCGGCCTGAGCAGCAAGCGCGGCCCGGCCAAGGTGGCCCAGACCCTCTATGAAGAAACCCCGAAAGCGTGGCCAAGCGGGAGCAGAACAGCGAGCAACGCAAACTGGCCCGGGCCGCCACCGCCGCACCGGACCACAAGCCCAGCAAGAAGGAACGCCGGGATATCCAGCGCTTCAAAAGAGACAACGACATATAACCCCGGCGCTTCACCCCAAACTGACACCCTCAGCCCACCGGCCGAGCCCCGACCTTCAGGATCATCACCATGCAAGATCACAAACAACGCTTTCTGTTCCCCGACTCCGATATCCGCGGCGAACTGGTGCAACTGGAAAGCAGCGTCGGCCGTATTATGAAGGGCACAACTACCCGCTGCCGGTACAGGGGCTGATCGGCGAGGCTGTGGCCGTGGCGTTGCTGGCCAGCACCCTGAAATTCAAGGGCCGGCTGGCTGCAGGCCCAGGGCAAGGCCCGGTGTCCTGCTGCTGGCCGAGTGCACCACGATGGCGAGCTGCGCGCCCTGGCCCGCCACAGCGACGGCCAGGACTGGAGCCATGGCGACATTCAGACCCTGATCGGCGAAGGCACCATGGTGATCACCATCACTCCGGATCAGGGCCGCCAGTATCAGGGCATCGTCCCGCTCAGCGGCGACACTCTGGCCGAATGCCTGCAAGGCTATTTCCAGCAATCGGAACAACTGCCCACCCGCCTGTGGCTGGCCAGCGGCAACAACCGCGCCGCCGGCCTGCTGCAACGCCTGCCCAACCAGCTGGCCACCACCGACGGCAACAACCAGATGTGGGAGCACCTGGACGCGCTGGCCAGCACCCTGCAAATGGAAGAGCTGCTGAACCTGGACGACCAGACCATCCTCCACCGGCTGTTCCACGACACCCAGCCTCAGCTGCCCGACGCCCAGCCCCTGCAGTTCGGCTGCACCTGCTCCCGGGACCGTAACCGCAATGCACTGATTTCCTGGGCAATCAGGAATTGCAGCAATTGCTGGACGAAGACGGCGAAGTGACCCTGACCTGCGACTTCTGCCGCAACCGGGAACGCTTTGATGCGGTGGATCTGGCGGAGATGATCCGGGAAAGCAGTTAATAGTTAATAGCGACGCGGGCCGGGCTCTTTGGGTCCTGGAACGCAAGAGGCCGCGCCCAGGCTATGGACGCGGCCTCTTGCGTTTCAGGCAACCCCGGGGCCAGACCGCGCAACTATTCACTGTTAACTATTAACTGCCCTCGCGCCGTGACCGCACGGTCCGAAGGGAATCGCCACTGATTCTCTTTTCTGGCATAATCGCGCGCCTGTGCTGATCAGTGGCGCCACTACTGGTCCCTTATTGGTCTTGTCCGGTCTCTGTCCGGGCACGAGACCGGCACTGTGTATCCGCAATGCGAACTTGAAGGTTGCACGGCCATACCCGCTGTAACCGCACGGCCACAAGCCCAGGAATAACCATGACCGATCCGATTGTTTATAACGACCTCAGCCCGGCCCAGCTGGTAGAGCTGGCTGTTCAGCGTAACGAAGGCCGCCTGGCCGACAACGGCGCCCTGGTAGTGGAAACCGGTCATCGCACCGGCCGCTCACCGATGGACCGTTACATCGTTGACGAGCCGAGCACCAGCGAGCACATCCACTGGGGCGCCATTAACCGTCCCATCGACAGCGACAAGTTCGACGCCCTGTGGGACCGTGTAACCGCGGCCGTTGCCGAAAGCGATGCCTTTATTTCCCACCTGCACGTCGGTGCCGACGCTGACCATTACCTGGCCGTGAAAGTGACCGCGCAGACCGCGTGGCACAACCTGTTCGCCAACACCATGTTCATCCGCCCGGAAAAGTACAATCCGCGCAGCAAGGAAGAATGGCAGATCCTGCATGCCCCGCACTTCCAGTGCGACCCGGAGCGTGACGGCACCAATTCCGACGGCTGTGATCCTCAACTTCGCCCAGCGCAAGATTCTGATCGCCGGCATGCGTTACGCCGGTGAAATGAAGAAAGCCATGTTCTCCGTGCAGAACTTCCTGCTGCCGGAAAAAGACGTGCTGCCCATGCACTGCTCCGCCAACGTAGGCGAAGACGGCGACGTGGCCCTGTTCTTCGGCCTGTCCGGCACCGGTAAAACCACCCTGTCCGCCGACCCGCACCGTTACCTGATCGGTGACGACGAGCACGGCTGGGGCAAGGATGTGGTGTTCAACATCGAAGGCGGCTGCTACGCCAAGTGCATCGACCTGAGCCAGAAAAACGAGCCGGTAATCTGGGACGCCATCAAGTTCGGCGCGGTACTGGAAAACGTCATCATCAATGACGAAAGCCGCACCGCCGACTACGCCGATGTGTCTCTCACCCAGAACACCCGTGCCGCCTACCCGCTGGAAAACATCGACAAGAAAGTCGAAGAAAACCGTGCCGGCGAGCCCAAGCACATCATCTTCCTGACCTGCGACCTGACCGGCGTCCTGCCGCCGGTGTCCAAGCTGTCCAAGGAAGCGGCGGCCTACCACTTCCTGAGCGGCTACACCGCACTGGTCGGCTCCACCGAAATGGGTTCCGGTGGCGGCATCAAGAGCACCTTCTCCACCTGCTTCGGCGCCCCTTCTTCCCCCGTCGTGCCGGCGAATACGCCGAGCTGCTGATCAAGCGGATGGAAGAGTTCGGCTCCCAGGTGTACCTGGTGAACACCGGCTGGACCGGTGGCCCCTTCGGCGAAGGCGAGCGTTTCAGCATCCCCACTACCCGTGGCGTGGTCAACGCGATCCTGTCCGGCGAACTGGACAACGCGGAAACCGAGCACCTGGACATCATCAACCTGGACGTGCCGAAAGCCGTTACCGGTGTGGACAGCGACCTGCTGCAGCCCAAGAAAACCTGGGCCAACCCGGAAAACTACGAAGCACGCGCCCGCGACCTGGCAGAGCAGTTCCAGAAGAACTTCGCTGACAAGTACGCGGATGTGTCCGACGAGATCCGCGCAGCCGGCCCCAAGGCATAACTGACGCAGCACGCTTCACGCTGCAGGCAACACGCAGAAGGCGCCTTATGGGCGCCTTCGTTGTTTGTAGGCACGATAGACGCCCTCTCACGCCAAAGCATCAGACCGAAGTACAGCTCTTCCCCCAACAAGTCGTAATACCATGCGACAATTGGACATGACATGTCCAAAGGCTAGACTTGCCGTCTTAGATAAAGGACTTCCCATGAGCAAACCCAGAATTGTTGTTGTCGGCGGTGGTGCCGGTGGTCTTCCGCTGGTCACCAAACTCGGCGCCAAGCTCGGCAAATACGGCAATGCCGATATCACCCTGGTGGATTCATCCAGCATCCACGTCTGGAAACCGCGCTTTCATGAAGTCGCCACCGGCGCCATCGATGCGGACCTGGATGCGGTGGATTACCGCGCCCACGCCCAGCTCAACCATTACCGGTTTGAACCGGGCACCATGACCCAGGTGAACCACCGGGCAGACCCTGACGCTGGCGCCCCTGCACGATGCCCATGGCAGCGAAGTGCTCCCGGAACGCAAGCTGCGCTACGACTACCTGGTGCTGGCCACCGGCAGCCAGAGCAACGACTTCGGCACCCCGGGTGCGCGACAACTGCCTGTTCATGGACAGCCGCGCCCAGGCGGAACGCTTTCGCGAGCGCTTCCTCAATGCCTGCCTGCACGCCAACTATGAAAGCAAACCGGTCTCCGTGGCCATCGTCGGCGGCGGCGCCACCGGGTGGAGCTGGCAGCGGAACTGCACCATGCCGTCAGCATGCTCAACTTCTATGGCCACGAACAGCTGGATCGCAAACACCTGCAGGTGGATATCATTGAAGCCGCGCCGCGCATCCTGCCGGTACTCAGCGAGCGGGTCTCCGCCACCGCCACCAAGCGGCTGGAAGGCCTGGGCGTGAAAGTGCGCACCGGTGTCATGGTGGCCGAAGCCACCGAGGCGCTGGTACCCAAGGACGGCGATCCCATCAAGGCCGACCTGCTGGTCTGGGCCGCCGGGGTGAAATGCCCGGAGTGGCTGAGCCAGATCGACGGCCTGACCACCAACCGTATCAACCAGGTGGAAGTGGAGCCGACCCTGCAGGCCAAGGGCCACAAGAACATCTTCATCATCGGTGATGCGGCCTTCCTGATCCCGGAAGGCGAAGAACGGCCCATCCCGCCGCGGGCCCAGTCCGCCCAGCAGATGGCCCAGCACACCGCCCGCAGCCTGCAACGGCTGCTGATGAATCGCGAACCGAGGCCCTTCGAATACAAGGACCACGGCTCACTGGTGTCGCTGTCCAACTACAGCTCGGTGGGCATGCTGATGGGCAACCTGAAAGGCGGCAACTTCTTTGTGGAAGGCTGGCTCGCCCGGATGATGTACATCAGCCTGTACCGCATGCACCAGGCCGCGCTGTACGGCTGGCCGCGCACCATCATGCTGCTCATCGCCGGTCGCTTCAACAAGCTGGTACGCCCGCGACTGAAGCTGCACTGACCCTGACAGCTTCCTGAGCACACAGCAGGCC
>UEXL01000243.1_pt1 | contig 19368 bp, 39 predicted proteins | sample 1796671 | NCBI WGS metagenome assembly UEXL01 (sample SAMEA4772471, study PRJEB27181) | metagenome | reverse complement strand
AAACAGAACGTTTTCTGCCTGGTGCTGATATTGCGGCGTCTGCTTGGGTGTTTAACCTCATATATACGTACACCCCCAGTGCCCCTGCCTACCCCCTCTCACTGCAATTCCGCACATTATGCAATGTCATGGCGTTGGTGATAAGAAAATCTGTTACTCACCATTCCCATAGGAATGTTAATGTAATCAGTGACTTAGTTGTCTACAACAACTGTTATGCAATCAGTTGCCACTATAAATAGTGTAAGAAGGGCTGACTTATCACATCGAAGATGTGTTGAAAGTACAATGCTCATTTTACCCTATCCCCTTGGGATAACTGTCCAACATTGGACACTTGGAACAAACAGAGAACCTGAACCTCGTGTGAGTTTGGCGCATGTACTTCAGAATACCTACAGTATTCTTGCAGTCACCTGTGAAACGGCAAGCGCAGAGGATCACGTGAAGCAGCAACTCAAACTTATACTATCTTCTATTCGTTTTTAATGATAAAGTATATCTCACCTTTAGTGAGAGATATACGTTTCTCATATAAAAACAGAAGATAGATAAAGGAAACCGAAATGGCAAAATCTGTAACAGTCAGCAAGACAACTCAAGAAGGAACTTCTTTGGACACTTTAAAAGCAGAAGGCAAAGCCTTATACAGCATTTGGAAACAGACTAACAGTCTGAAAGACTCTACTAAACCTAAAGGCTTTGATACAAGGCTTGGTAAATTGCTACAGCAATTGAAAGCTCAGTCACTCTAGATAGTGGTCAAATCAGTAGACAAACTTTCATCAACATATTGTTGACAAGATTGATCGTAGAAGACGATCTGAAGCTTTGTGGTTCGTTGAAAACGAAGTTGAGTGCCGTGAGTTCGTTAAGAACTCTAAGAAGGGTTTCACTTCCCTTACAGCTTTACAAGCTGCAATGCGTAAAGCTTCTAAGGAAGCTGAAGCCGATACTACTGAAGTAGAAGCTGAAAAGATGCTGCTAAAGAAGTGTCCAACGTTGGACAGTCTAACAAACCATCTAAGGATGATATCGTGAAAAGTATCGTCAAAGCTTGTCAATACTCTGGTATTGATTTACTTGACATTGCTGAAGCATTGATGGAAATTGATACAGTCAGCGAAGCTGAAGAAGCAGAAACAAGGTAGCAGCGTAAGCTGTTACCAATTTAAAAAAGGATTTATCTAATGAATACAATCAAAGTTATCATAGACCAGAATGGTTTTTGGCATGTTCATAGAACCTGTAGAATTGGTCAAGGTTAATTTTCAAGTTGCTAAAGCATAGATAAAAATGATTACATTTTTAGTATTAATAATAAATTTTGTGTCAATGATTACTATCATAATGATGCCCTTTATGTTTGGAATGGGTGAAGCCCTGTTAAATATGTTAATCATATTTGTGATTGTAATGGCACTGAATTACATAGTAATGTATATGGATGGATGATAATGAAATACATACAAATGAATAACAGACGTTATAATACGTCATCTATGCGACTAGTGAGACTAGAAGAAGTGACTAGACCTAATATTCGTAAGGAAGAATTACAGCGTAAGCTGTTCCAGAAAAAGATGCAAAAGCTTGGTGTTAACAATGTCAAGGACACTGGGTGGTATGTGGTTAAATAAACAACTAGTAGTATAATATGTTAAATAACACTTGATACTTTAGTGAAAGTGTTATATAACATATGTATACACTAACAAACAAACTGAAACCGTCCAATGTTGGACACTTTAAACGGAGTTTATTATGATACATAAAATAGAACATGTAGCAGATGGATTTGTAAGAGTTCACAAACAGTCTTGTATTACTGGCAACCATAATTCAATGGTACTGCCTACACGTCAAGGTGAACTTGAGCACTGGGAAGACAATATGATCTTGGTACAAGATGCCTTTCCACACTTTACATCAGAACAGAGAGAGTTTCTCATATCTGGTTCTACACCTGAAGAATGGAAAAAATTGTTTTCGGAGGAAACACAATGTCTGTAAGACAAATACTAAAAGTATACAAGTCGGCTACTGCTGACGAAGTGAAGCATGGTATGAAATGGTACGCCATTGCCAAACGTGATAGCACTAAGGTAGCCAAAGAATTTGGTATCAGTATAAATACTGTAGTCGGTGTAGTTGCTGCACTGTCACCTAACCTTGGTTGGGGCATCAACATCAAAGCTGCTCGTATTCTAGTCGAGTGCTTTGCCAACGGTGGTGCAATGGATGACGTTATTGTGTCAGCCTATCCACAGAACAAGCTGAAGGCTTGGGAAATGCTTGAACAAAAAATGGTTCGTAAGAAAACTATTATGGCTAAACTCAATGGTCCTAAGACTACAGCGTTCTTTGCCAATATCATTGGACTGGACGTAGTGACAGTTGACGGTCATGCCAAGAACATACATGATGGACTGCGTAGAGTTCTCAAGAACAGTAACGTAGGTGTCAAGGAATACCGCACCATATCGGAAGCTTACTACAAAGCTGCTGACAAGGTAGGTATCAAGGGATATCAGATGCAAGCTATCACTTGGGTAGCATGGCGTAGACAACATAACATAGCGAGGTAAAGTTATGATGGACGATTTATATAACAACGTTAACGTGTGGCAATGACAAAAATATCTATATGTCAACATTGGGATAGTCCTAGTGACAGGATGGATGGTACTGCCGCCATGCAAGAGGTAGGTATTATACCTGATGACGGTGACTGGGGCAGTATGCACATAGAAAAATACTCTGCCAGTTTAGATCATCTCATAGATGTATTGAAGGAATACGTGATGAAATTGACCAAGAGGTACATAACGAATCCAGTGGCGAAGGCAATGCTCGAACAGCGCAAACAGCCACAGGTAGTGCCACCTAAGAAGGGCACGAAACGCAAGCCTAGTAAGAAGGAGAAATACAATGCGTTACGAGATGCAAAACTTTGTTAAGTTTGCTACCACCAAGAAACCGTCCAATGTTGGACAGAAACCCAAACGTGATGAGCACAAACGCTTACGTAAAATTGCACGTAAGAACAAAAGCTTAACACAAAAACTATCATCTTAATTTATACAAGGAGTATATACAATGACTACCACCAACACACCTCGCCCAATCGTCAAGAAGACTAACCCAGAGTTGTATGCAGAGCACACGTTTCACATGAAGAAGTGTGTAGCCTACACCTACAACTATGCGTTCCTTGACGATTACATTGCGGAGCATTGGTACACTAAAACCATTCAGCAGATTGCTGATGAGACTAATGAGTATAACCAACGTGTTGCATATAGGTCACAGGTCTTACAAAAGATTGGACTGATCCACCCTAAGTTTAGACAGGACGGATCTGCATTGCTAAAACAAGAGCGTAGAGAACTACGATTTAAATTGAAAAAAGTGGAGCAACAGTTGGAGCAATGTGGTTAGGTAAAAGTAAGAACAAGTACATTGTGTATGGTAGTGATGGGCGAGTGCTCATCATTACCCGATACAAAAAGATAGCTAAACAAATAATTAAGGATTATAAAAATGAGAGTTGAAGTATACTTTAATCTACACAAACGTGTATTCTCTGTTCGTTCATGTAAGACTGGACGTGTAATACACCATGCAAAAGATGTGCATATTGTGAACCCAAAGTTTGTGGTTCGTGAAGGTGGCAGACAGCGTGTACTACGTGAACGTAAGAAGAATGTTCATGCCTTTGTTCGTGGTAATCTTACTGCATTTAAAGACAACCCAAGTCACCTTGCAGATACTATTGGATATAATCCATTCATGTATGATAGCTTTGTTAAGATGCCAGATGAAGAACCTGTGTACAAAGCATTTCGTGCATGGTTAAATGTAAACGGCAATGACATGCCAACAATACAAGCAGAAGGAGTACAATAATGACTAAGAAAAATGTAAAGACAGTGCTAACTCGTGACGATATAGTGGAGTTACTAAATGTGTACCTTATCATGGACGAGATATGCACAGACTTTCAAGAGATATTTGACACTGACCTTGCAAAGGTACGCAAGTTACAGGACATGTCACAGGTACTGAAGAACCTGTTTGACTTCAGACCAAGGACAGGTGAGGACGGTAATCCAAATCACTGGCAACCATACGTAATGCCTGACGATGACAGGGCGTGGTATCATGTACCGAAGGAGGACTAATGATAGTAAACGGATATGAAATAGTAGTTGAGATTGACGGTGTTAAAAGCCTTATCAATCTTGACGATCTGTACCCATCCATCAAGGACTGGCACAGTGCAACTGAGTTCGCTATGAAGATGGCACGTGAGGCTAACCCTGACGCCATACACATAGACTTCCTTGAGTGTGGTGAGTACGAGCTAGAGGGTTATGAAGGTATACAGTACATACACGAAGCACCTTTCCAAGTACAATGATATTCCATTTGTTTGCACCTATGACTTGCTATCTGGCACTGCCATTTATCATAGCTATAGGTGTGACATTTGGGATACACAAAGATAATATAAACATACCTGTTATTTATTTAATTACATTACAAGTGTATATAATAGGTGTAGTTATACAAACAGTTAAAAGGAGAATAGCTAATGGAAGCTAAGATAAAACTAACTAAGACCATGCTCGACAAGAGCATAATAGATGCCAACAAATCTGTGCGAGAGTTCTTAGAACAGGAACTTGACTACGCATATGAGAAGTTGGAAGCAGATGTTGATGGTAAATACTACGGTAAGTACTGGTGTCATGCATTGTATGAAGACGATACACCTACCATTGTCTCATTCTACAAGTCTAAGACCAGAGGTGACAGACGTATTAGCATCAAGAACCTGCGTAAGTTTGCTCAAGAGGGAGACACTGTGAAGCTACGTACAGAGGTTGCGATGGTAGAAGATTGCATCTATGAGGTACGTGTGATAGTGTATAAAGATGATGATGACCAACAAGGAGAAACCGTTGCCGCCTGATGATCCACACGATGACTGGGGCAACCAACCAATACCCAAGGAGATACCAAATGCCTAAATTTAAAGTTAATTATACTGAGTACGGAGAGCCAACATCATTTATGCTTGAAGTAACAAATGAGTCCGATGCCTTTGACGAGATGTTTGATATGTCAAGTCAAGGTGAGCTTGGTGTAACCGAAGAGTCAGACCCTTGGATAGAGGAGATAGAAGAATGATGTACGTATTAATATGGATGCAGTTGTTCAGTACACAGACAGTGGAGCACTACCAGTTAGGTAGCTATGCCACACTGGAAGAGTGCCAGATACAATTGAGCAAGGCAGCTAAGATGATAACACACAAGTCAGAGACAGTGGCTTGTCTAGAGGTGGAGACACAACAATGAATACACTTGAAAAAGATCAACATGTTGAGGACTTGAACAAAGGTTTACAATTAAAAAGAGAGCAAGCGGATGAGGTAAAGGATGCCTTTGACAGAGCTAAAGCTGCCCTGATGTATGACTACATGTACATGGGGCAAGGTGTGACCTACATGCATTTCAAACACAAGGACACAAGAGAGTACATAAAGATACCTAAGTGTGGAGTTGCGTTCCATGAGACTGTATAAATCAAGCAAGGGTCAGTGGGTAGGTACTCAGCGTGACGCACAGAGATACTTCCCAAGAGACTGGGAAGAAACAGAAGTTCCTGTATCTAAGGAGTATCTCATTGAGTTCCTTAACGTCCATAAAGTAGGGGCGTATTCCCAGTCTCCACCACCACAACAGCCAGTGGTGACTGCACCTGACCCAGAACAGATAGACCCAGAAGCATACAGTTGGGTGTCATGGGCGTATGAAACCCTAGCAAGGGGAGACAAGGCAGAGGCACTCAAGATGTTAGAAAAAGGTTTAAGTAAACAAAGGAGTTGATAGATGACACCCAGTGAAGCAGCAGAGATAGAGGCAAAGAAAACATTTGAAGGCTTTATCAAATGGTCTAAGGTTTCTTTCTATTGGATCATGGCTATACTAGTTATACTAGCAGCGTGTGACTTTGGAACAGACACAAAGACAGGTAGCCAATACAACGGTGCAGTGTACGCACCAAGTAACGTAGGAGAATAGAATGATTGCTGAGATGCTTACATGCATTGCACTCAACGTGTACTACGAGGCACGTAGTGAGCCATTGGAAGGACAGTATGCAGTAGCTCATGTCGTACTCAATCGTGTAGCCAGTCCAAGGTTTCCAGATGACGCATGTACGGTGGTGCGGCAGGGTCTGGAGAAGGGATTGGGTAGATGCCAGTTCAGTTGGTACTGTGACGGTAAGTCCGACACACCCAAAGAGAAACGAGCATGGCTCTACTCACAACTTGTAGCACACAAGGTAGTGCATGGGTATGTCAAGGACAATACCGATGGGTCTGTCTACTACCATGCCAATTACGTCAGACCATTCTGGAGTAAACACTACGACCACACTGTGACTTTAGGGTCACACATATTTTATAAGTAGCTTATCGTTACTAGTACAGGGAATGGTGATATGATATAAGATAGTATCAGTTGCCCATATAACAAATGAAAAGGAGAATTTATATGCCATTCGATATTCCAACACACTTAGACTTTGATGTAGCCTTTGAACCAACAAGGATGCATGACAAGAAATACGTTATAAATCAAGACACTGGCGATTACCTTGGTATCGTTGGTGATGGGTTCAAGTGTGCGTCACACGGTGACTTCTACCGTAAGATGCACGACACAATTACAGAGGAGTTAACAGAGGGTGACACTCTTGATACCAATTACACATGGAGAACTGCACGTAATGGTGCATGGTCAATGCTCGACATTACCTTTCCTAACATGACAATGCCTATTGTCACAGACAAGATTGATGTAAGCATAGGCAATAGGATCATAGCACTGCATGGTGTGGACGGTTCATGTAGCAACCAAGTATTCTTTGGGGCAATTGATTTCTTCTGCACCAACGGTATGATACGTGGTCAGTATGATAAGATACGCAGAAAGAACACCTCTGGTTTCTCACTGCATAGCTTCATAGGTGAGCTACAAAGAGCACGTACTGACTTCTATGAAGAGTCAGCTAAGATGCAAGTGTGGGCTGAGACTTCCACCAAGTACGTGGACATCAAGTCATTGCTTGACGAGATGATAACGTCTGACCGCAAGGCAGAGAAGATGTACGAACTGTACCTACATGAGGCATCACAACGTGGTCACAACAAGTGGGCATTGTACTCAGCGTTCACTAACTATGCGTCCTATGCTGATGAGCGTAATGGTTTCAACCTACGTAACACTGGCAATGACACACAGGCAATCAGCATGTGGTCACGTGAACAAGAGGTATCCAAGTGGGTATCCGATAAGAAGTTCATAGAACTGGAAGCTGCTTAATGGTAGCACTGCCCAGATTTGTACAGCAACGAGTGTCACTTTCGGGTGACACATCGTATCGCTTTAACCCACCACAGAAACTTGTCAATGCAGGTGTCGTGTCACGTGAAGAGTTAGGAGATGACTTGCGTGTAAGTAAACAGCTTGCCAAAGAGTTAAATAAACAGATAGATGATTGGAGAGTTGAACAGTCAAAGGTTGTGAACATCAAGCCAAGCGGCAAGGTTACTGACCTAATTAACTTTTACTATTCATCTAATGATTTCAACATGTTACGTGACTCAACTAAGGTAGACTACAGATACTTTCTGACCATTCTACATCAGACAATGGGCTATCGTAAGTACAGAGATGTTACATCTAAGACAGCCAAGGCTGCGTATGAGGAGTGGGTGACACGTGGTGTAAGCTTTGCTAATCATACAGCTACCTGTGCCAGTAGGGTATTCAACTATGCAATCCAGATGGAACATGCAGAGCAGAACCCTTTCGGTAAGATCAAGCGTAAGCAACAGCAGCGTAAGGTTGTGTGGACACATGGTGAGGTCAATAAGTTTCTTGACATGGCATACAGTGACTTTGAGTACAGGAACATTGGGTTGATTGTACACATGGCATACGAGTGGTGTCAGAGGCTAGGTGACATGCGTAATCTTACATGGGATTGCCTTGACCTGAAGAAGCAACAGCTTACTATGGAACAGAGCAAGCGTAGGGCAGAGGTGTTCTTACCTATCAGTGATAATTTAAATCACATGTTGCTAGAACAGAAAGCTGACTTTGGTTTTCAACAGTGGGTAGTGCCACATCCCAAGCCAAGGTCAGGTAAGTTTGAGCCATACGCTATGGAAAGACTGTCCAAGGTTGGACGTAAGGTAATGAGACTGGCTAAACTGTCAGAGGAACTACGCCTTATGGACATACGTAGGACTGGGGTAACACAGATGGTAGATAAGGGTGTGCCATTGCCACAGATTATGGCAGTGACAGGACACACACATGTGTCTTCTGTGCGACCATACATGAAACATACGTATGACTCTGCAAATAATGCCTTGACACAGCGTGACACTTATGTACAATCGAGTGTAACGAGTAACATTGAAAGTGATATATAATGAATATAAAAGAATACATAAGTGATCTAGACATTAGTAATGGTGATACTAAACGTACTAACTGCCCTGTTTGTGGTGGCATTAAGACGTTCACCGCTACTAATAATATGGGTCAGCTTATGTGGAATTGTTACAAGGCAGGTTGCAGTGTATCTGGTGGGTCACGTGTTCATCTAACTACTGATGACATACGTAGCTCACTGGGTAGTGCAGCGCAAGAGACAGAGGCAGTACCATTTCAGAAACCTGAGTGGATAGTAAAGAGTTACATTCGTATCAAAGACTTCTGCTACAAGTGGAAACTGTGGTCTGTAGAACAAGACTTGTTGTATGATGTAAAAGAAGATCGTGTCGTGTTTCCTGTGGTACATAACAATATCATGGTGGACGCAACAGGTAGAGCACTAGGAAAAAAGTTACCTAAGTGGAAAAGATATGGAAAAAACCCCTTGCCATACGTATCTGGATGTGGTAAAACTGGGGTAGTCGTTGAGGACTGTGTGAGTGCAGCTATTGTAGGTGCGACAGGCGGTTCTGGATGCTCAGAGGGTGGCGTATATGTCGGGGTAGCAGTGTTGGGTACGTCACTCTCTGAGGTACATAAGAAGTACTTATCACAGTTCGATACGATTATTATTGCACTTGACCCTGACGCATTACCAAAGACGCTGCAATTTGCTAAAGAACTACGAGGTTATGTAAATAATATAAAAGTTTTACGTTTGACAGATGACCTTAAATACCGTAACCCTACCGACATTAGAAACTTAAACACACTAGGAGAAACATAAATGGAATTATCATTAATACGAAGCTTGATGGACAGAGAGTTCTACGATGAACATCGTGGTGCTAAATGCCCTGACAGATTATTCAGTAAGGATGTTCGTAAGATCAAGCAAGCTATCGACAAGGCTATGGATCGTTATGAACGTACCGTTACACCAGATGAGATTGAGGCATTGTTCATGTCAAACAATCCTACCATGACAACAGCACAGAAACAGGCGTATGGTTCTTTGTTCAACCAGATCAAACGTGAGTCACCTATGGGTGGTGACGTAGCACAAGAGGTGCTGTCGAAGCTGTTCCAACAGGTAGTGGGTGAGGACATTGCCAACCTTGGGTTTGACTACGTGAATGGTGACAAGAATAGTCTCGAACCATTACGTGATTTACTTGAGCGTTATGGTGATGACTTCACACCTGACCTACGCATTGAGTGGGATGACATTGAGATTGATACGTTGCTCAACATGAATGACCTTGAGTCACAGTGGTCTTTCAATGTACCAAGTCTTACTCGTAAGATAGAGGGCGTCAATGCAGGTCACTTGATTGAGGTGGGTGCTAGACCCAACACAGGTAAGACATCTTTCCACGCCTCTCTTATCGCTGCTCCTAATGGCTTTGCTCATCAAGGTGCTAAGTGTGTTATACTATGTAACGAGGAAGCCTCACACCGTGTTGGTGCTAGGTATCTTACAGCAGCTACAGGTATGACAATACAAGAGGTCAAGGCAAACCCTATCAGAGCACGTGATGCTTACGAGCCAGTCAAGAAGAACATCAAGATCAAGGATGCAAGCAATCGTGACATGGCATGGGTAGAGTCAGTATGCAAGTCATACAAGCCTGACATTGTAATACTAGACATGGGTGACAAGTTCGCTAGGACTGGTGGCTTTGCTAGACCTGACGAGGCACTGAAAGCTAATGCTATCTATGCCCGACAGATTGCCAAGTCTCACAACTGTGCTATCTTCTACATGTCTCAGCTATCTGCTGACGCAGAGGGCAAGGTACTACTCAATCAGAGTATGATGGAAGGTTCTCGTACTGGTAAGGCAGCAGAGGCTGACCTCATGGTATTGATTGCTAAGAACCCAGTGGTTGACGGTCAAGAGGAAGAGGACACACAACGCCACCTAAACGTGGTCAAGAACAAACTGAGTGGATGGCATGGTGTTGTTCACTGTGAGTTGGAATACAAGACAGCGAGGTACACAGTATGATAGACTCAACATTAATAGATAGCATGGGCAGTGATCTTACTGTAGTAAACGCTGCTCGTGTTAGCTTCAACAAGAAGAGTGAGTGGGATGAAGACAATACCCTCACTGTGTCAGACAGTATACTTATATCGTACCTTGCACGACACAAACACATGTCACCTTTTGGTCATTGCTTTGCAACATTCCATGTCAAAGCTCCCATGTTTGTTGCAAGACAACTGGTCAAGCACAAGTTCCTTAGATGGAATGAGGTAAGCCGTAGGTATGTAGACGATCAACCAGAGTACTATGCCCCAACATGGAGAGGACGTGCAAAAGATAAGAAGCAAGGTAGTAGTGGTGAGGTTTCTATATCCTACCGCACCATTAGTACACTGGCTAAACATGAGTTGTGGTGTAACAAGGCATACAAAGAGTTGCTTGAGCAAGGTGTAGCACCAGAGCAAGCACGTAGTGTATTGCCACAGAGCACCATGACAGAGTGGTACTGGTCAGGCAGTCTGGACGCATGGTCAGATATGTGTAAGCTCAGACAGAGCGAGGACACACAGGAAGAGACACGGTTAATTGCTAACTCAATTAGTATGGACATGGGTACGTTGTTTCCTGACTCATGGACAGCATTACTGGCGTACAACCGATGAGTGAGCAGTACTGTACAACAAAAGGATTAGGATGGGCGTTCCTTATATGTGCATTCCTTATACTAGGTGTGCCTGTGGGTATGTGGTTGGCATTGGAAGGGGCGTCATGGTATGAGAGGTTCAGCATGATGAACCCAATGTTCTAGGAGATAGCCATGAGAAGATACAGAGAAGTAAAGTGTCCTTTGTGTGAGGAATACTTTGACACAACTACCTACACGTCTTGCCCGAAAGAATCATGTAGGTCTGTGGGTGAAGTAAGAGAATGGTTTATTGATAAACAAAACGGTATTTCAAAAGAGATACGGCACATGACACAGGAAGAACGGCAACGTGCCAAAGAAAAAGAGGAGGCTAACACATGTACACAGTCGAGTTTGAAAAAGACGCCTCAATAGTTACATCATTAGATGAGACTGATAAGTTTGAGGATGTAGAAATGGTTATAGGAGAAGATGACACTGTTTATTTAAGACAGTTTGAACCTAACCTAAACGAACACCAGATTATTTACATATCATATCAACAATTGCTAGACCTTGTTACCTCTTTGAATAGCACAGAGGGTGCGTTCTATGCAAAGCTAAGAGGAGGTACACTACATGACATATGAATTACGAACAAAGACAAAGTTATATAACCTGTTAGAGAGGTTAGATCTAAGTTATGACGAGGCAGAACATGCACTAAGTTTGTATGCACATAATAAAAAGTTTGACAAAGACCTTGATGATGCGTATAACGTAGATGACATGATAGATGAGGACTGGGATGATTGGCATCCCAACGATTTGTAGGAGAATAAATGAAACTAACACTCGACATAGAAAACACTGTGACCAAACGGAATGGCAAGCTACACCTTGATCCATTCGAGCCAGATAATACGATGGTTATGGTGGGTATGCTAGATGATCTTGGACACGAGGACATTGTAACATTCGATCATTCAGAGCAACAACCTACCACAGAGGGGCGGTACATTGTCCAAAAGAAACTGGATGATGCCGCCCTTCTAATTATGCACAACGCATCACACGACTTGATGTGGCTATGGGAGTCAGGGTTTACCTATGAGGGTACAATCTTTGATACCATGCTAGGTGAGTACATACTACAGCGTGGGCAGAAAGAACCACTATCCCTTGAGGCTTGCGCTGAGAGGTATGACCTTGACACTAAGAAACAGGACAGTCTCAAGGAGTGGCTCAAGGCAGGTAAGTCTGTGCGTGACATGGATCACACTGAGTTATCTGACTACCTGTCTGCTGACCTACATGCTACTCAGCAATTGTATGACCGTTTGCGGATGAAGTACGAGGATTGCAACTCACTGGAAGCAACGATCAAACTAACTAATCAACTGGCGGTACACCTTGCACGTATTTATCAGCGTGGGTTTGCCGTTGACTTGGAAGCTTTGGAAGATGTGCGTAAAGAGTTTGAACAGGAGCGTGTCACATTAACACGTGAGCTAGAAGAACAAGTACGTGAACTGATGGGTGACACCTATCAATCTTAATAGTCCAGAGCAATTGTCTTGGGTTATCTACAGTAAGAAACCTAAAGATAAAAAGGTATGGGCAGATCTATTTGATCCTTACATGCCAGATGCAAACTACCGTTCAACGGTACACAACAACTCAGAGAAGTTGTATAAGCAAAAGCAAAACAGTGTCTGTATGTAATGGCACTGGACAAATTAGAAAGGTAAGGAAAGATGGATCACTCTATGCTAGAACTAATAATGTATCACTTGTGATAACACTGGTTTATATTTATGGATAATATTCAAATGTTGCAGGGTTAAAGTTCAATGCCCCAACTGCAAAATGGATTTCAGCTAACGGTTTCGCCACAAGCAAGGATAGACTTGTATACCTTGAAGGTGTGGCTAGACAACGTGATATGCAGAACGCAGTGCAATTCCTACAGCGAGTGCGTAGGTTGTCTGCTGTTGACACATATCTCTCAAGCTTTGTGGAAGGTATCCACAATTATGTAAAGCAAGATGGTAAGCTGCACGTTAGCTTACTTCAACACAGGACTGCCACTGGCAGATTGTCAGGTGCTAATCCTAACATGCAGAATATGCCTCGTGGCGGTACGTTCCCAGTCAAGCGAGTATTCAAGTCACGATGGGATGGCGGCAAAATAATTGAGGCAGACTTTGCCCAGTTAGAATTTCGAGTTGCTGCGTTCCTATCTCAGGACAAGACTGCCATTGACGAGGTGACTACTGGCTTTGATGTACACAGTTATACCGCAAAGGTTATATCTGATGCAGGTCAAAACATTTCCAGACAGGATGCGAAGTCTCATACATTCGCCCCTCTCTATGGTGCTAGTGGCTTTGGACGTACTCCTGCGGAAGCTTCATACTATGAACAGTTTACTAAGAAGTACTCTGGCATAGCAAGATGGCACAAAGAATTGGCACGTGAAGCATTGGGTACAGGTAAGATAACTACACCGTCAGGACGTGAGTTTGCATTTCCAGATGTGGTACGTAGATCAAATGGAAGTGTGACATATTTCACACAGATCAAAAACTTCCCTGTTCAGTCCTTTGCCACTGCCGACATAGTACCTATATCATTAATATACATTGACAAGATGTTAGGTGCTAATCAATTACACAGTTGTATAGTCAATACCGTACACGATTCAATCGTGATTGACGTACACCCAAACGAGAAGGACAAAGTATTACGGATAATAAATGCTGCCAATGACAAGCTTCTTGGAATAGTAAATCGCAAGTGGAATATAGACTTCAACTTACCTTTATTATTAGAGGCAAAAATTGGTGACAATTGGCTTGACACAGTAGACGTGTCGTGATATAACTAAGATTCGTTTAACAGAAAAGGAGAATCATATATGAACCAAGTAACAATAAACACAGGTAACTTCAACGCAATGGCTGAAGCAATGGGGATGAATGTTGACACTCAACAGAAGTCTCAGGCAAGTACACTTGCTAGATTGCGTGTCAATCATTCACCTATCATGGGAGAGGAAACTATCAATGGTAAGAAGGTTAAGGTTGAGGTTGTGTCTGGTGGCACATATAAGTTGGAGATACCAGATGGTCCGACTTACTATGCCAATACCGCTACCATACGTCCATACCTACAACGCTTTATGTATAAGCGATTTGTAAAGGGATCAGACAGTACACCTAATCGCTATGTCAAAACACTAATGGCAAACGATTTGAACAACGACATGAAGGACAATGATGGTGGCTTCAACTGTGGTAAACCTGCAGGTTACATTGAAGACTTCAAGGCATTGCCTGAGAAGACACAAGACTTAATTCGTCAGATCAAACGAGTACGTGTACTGTTTGGTACAGTAGAACTACACAACATCGTAGACGCTACAGGTAAGTCAGTAGAGTTGTCACCACAGGCGTTCATCTACGAGGTAGAAAATCGTGATGCATTTAAAGGTGCAGGTGTGATCTTCAACAAGCTAGGTAAGATGCGTAGGCTACCAGTACAGCACAACGTGTCAATGTCTACTGAAGAGCAGTCAATGCCTAACGGTAACGTGTGGTACTTACCTACATTTACACTTGACTTAGGTGAAACACTTGAGGTGGGTGACGGTGAGCAAGAAACCTTTGCTAATTTCATGGCATGGATTGAGAACTACAATGAGTACATCAAGTCTGCATGGAATGATAATGCCTACAAGAATGACGATACCGATACAGATACGGTTGAGGAGTTCGTAGACATTGAAGCAGAGGACTTTGTGTAATGAACCATCCTGCTGAACTAGCAATACATCAGTACCTTGAGAACGCTGCCAACGGTAGGTCTTCTATGTCGGATGAAACAATTGACACAGTAGCACGTGAAGTAGCAGAGGCACTGAAACGTCAGTTCGGTAGTGGTAATAAACGTGGCAAGTTCAGGTTAAGGATGTCCAACATTGGGCGTCCTACTTGTCAACTTTGGTTTGATAAGAACAAACCTGAAACGGCATTACCAAAGCCGACTACATTTGTAATGAACATGATGTTAGGAGATATAGTTGAAGCTGTTTTTAAGGGTGTTCTCAAAGAGTCTAACGTGGCTTTTGAAGACACTGATACGGTTAGCCTTCCAGTGGGAGATAGTAATGATACTGTTGTTTCTGGGAGTTATGATCTTATCGTAGACGGTGCACTTGATGATGTAAAGTCAGCGTCAGATTGGTCTTATCGAAATAAGTTTGAGTCGTATGATACGTTAGCCAAAGGCGATTCATTTGGATATGTCGGGCAGTTAGCAGGTTATGCTAAAGCTTCAGGTAAGAAGGTAGGCGGTTGGTGGGTTGTAAACAAAGCCAACGGTGGCATCAAGTATGTACCTGCTGACAACCTTGACATGGAAGTAGAGATGGACAAGATCAGACAGACTGTGGAGACAGTCAACAAGAACGAGTTCAAACGATGCTTCAAACCTGTACCTGAGTTCTTTAGGGGTAAACCTACAGGCAATACGGTACTCAATGATGGTTGCAAGTTCTGTGACTATCGACATGAGTGTTGGCCTAACATGGTAGAAGAGCCATCACGAATGTCAAAAGCAAAAGACCCTAAGATAGTGGCATACATAGAGGATTAAACATGATAGGAGAATCAGAATTAGATGAGTTACAAGATAACATCAAGGCGATGGAACAGGAACTCATGGAGAAGAAGAAAGCTTTACGAGATGCTAAGTACACAGGACTACGTACTGCAATGCAAGCTCGTAAGGATGCAGATGAAGCTATCCGTCAGGAGCTAAAGGACTTAGGTTATTCACAAACACCTTCCTTTGGTCAGCCTTTACACTGGCACTGGAAGTTCTAGTGGACGGTAGGCGCTTTAAACATGCGCTAAAGCAGGGGTATAGGAGTGGTCTTGAGATTAAAGTCAAGGACTATTTGAGAGAACGTAAGGTACGTTTTAAGTACGAGACTCTTAAAATAGAATGGGAAGACTTGATGTACCGCACCTATACTCCTGACTTCATATTGAGCAATGGTTTAATAATAGAAGTAAAAGGAAGGTTCACATCAGACGATAGGCGAAAACACTTAGCTATAAAAAAACAACACCCTAACCTAGATATACGCTTTGTGTTTGAGAGCAGTAAGCGTAAGTTAAGTAAGGGTGCTAAGAGTACATATGCCTCTTGGTGTGAACGTCATAAGTTTATGTATGCAGACAGGGTTATTCCAGAAGACTGGTTGAAAGAAAAAAGGTAAAGACAATCACCCAGACTTAGTAGGGTTTCCATATGAAAAAATAAAAAGGGGATGACATGGAAGAGAACCAAACATTTATTAACTTTGATCCAAATGATTTCATCATACGAATTACTCCTGTAATGGATGATGGTGAGTGGAATGGTGAAATTAATGTAGGACAAGTAACTACTGGGGAAAATACTTTACAAGATACGGACTATGCACATCTTAGTATGTTGACAGATATGTTGATATGTGCTATTCCTTTAATAGAAAAGGACGATGCAATTAGAAAAGAACTTTACAAGTTAGTAGAGGAACAATTTGAAAACGATAAACCTAAAGTAGTGAAGCGTGAAGGTAACGTTTTGAATGTAAACTTTTAGAAAGGATAACACGAATGGCAAATACAATAGACACATTAACATTTGGAGAAACAACTATTACACTGGATGATCCTGTTAATAGTCCTAAACATTATAACCAAGCAGGTATAGAATGTATTGATGCCATTCGTGCTGCTACCGATGATGGGTTTGAGTACTATCTACAGGGTAATATTATGAAGTACCTATGGAGATACAAGTACAAGAATGGATCAGAGGACTTGAAGAAAGCACAATGGTACTTGGATAAACTAATAGAGGTGGTAGATGATAGTTAAAGTATTTCTTACATTAGATATTGACGAGGAAGAGTACCCTATACCTGTTGACGGTTTCATTGACCCAGAGATAGAGGACGCAATGAATGATTTCATTCACGATGTAGACGGTATAAGGATTAGAAACATGAAGATAATTACACAGGAGTAGACATGAATAATTATTTACCAACAGATTACCAAGCGTTCATACATACCTCTCGTTACGCTAGGTGGTTAGAGACAGAACAAAGACGAGAGAGTTGGAGTGAGACAGTATCTAGATACATTACTAATGTAATAGAACCAAAGTTAAAAGGTAAAGATTTATCCGAAACTCTTGGCAACATATATGATGCTATACTTAGCTTAGATGTAATGCCTAGCATGAGAGCTATGATGACAGCAGGGGCAGCAGCAGAGCGTGATAACATCTGCATGTACAACTGTTCATACCTTCACGTAGATCATCCCTACGCCTTTGACGAAGCAATGTTCATACTCTTGTGTGGCACTGGTGTAGGTTTCAGCGTAGAGCGTCAGTTCATTAGCAAGCTTCCCGAAGTGCCTGAACTGTTCGATAGTGATACTACCATTGTGGTAAAGGACAGCAAGGAAGGGTGGGCTAAGTCTTATCGTCAATTGTTGGCTCTTCTATGGGCAGGTGAGATACCTAAATGGGATACAAGTAGGGTCAGACCTGCAGGTTCTAGGCTAAAGACATTCGGTGGTAGAGCTAGTGGACCTGCACCTTTAGTTGATCTGTTTAACTTTAGTGTACAGACATTTAAAAATGCACAGGGTAGACAGCTTAGTTCACTTGAATGTCACGACATGATGTGCTTCATTGGGCAGATAGTTGTTGTCGGTGGTGTTAGACGTAGTGCTATGATATCTCTGAGCAACCTGAGTGATGATCGTATGCGTCATGCTAAGTCAGGACAGTGGTGGAACGAGGCTGCACATACAGGGCGTTAGCTAATAACAGTGTGTCGTATACAGACAAGCCAGATTCAGAGACATTCATGCGTGAGTGGTTGGCACTAGTAGAAAGTAAGTCAGGTGAGAGGGGAATATTTAATCGTGAAGCATCTAAGAAACAAGCTGCTAAGTATGGCAGACGTGATCCTAATTTTGAGTTCGGAACTAATCCTTGTAGTGAAATTATCTTACGATCAGGTCAAGTGTGCAACCTTACGGAAGTTGTGGTACGAGCCACTGACACGATTGAAGACTTGGAAAGAAAGGTCAGATGTGCCACGATACTTGGCACGATCCAAAGCATGTACACCAAGTTCCCATATCTGCGAAAGGTGTGGCAGCGAAATACAGAAGAAGAGCGTCTGCTTGGTGTGTCACTCACAGGGGGTAATGGACAACCCATTAATGACAACAAAGAACAAAGGATTGGATAAGACACTTGAATACTTACGTAAAGTTGCAGTTGATACTAACACTATGTGGGCTGACCGCCTTGGCATTAATCCTAGTACAGCAATATCGTGCAACAAACCATCAGGCACTGTCTCACAACTCGTGGACTCAGCCAGTGGGATACATGCACGTCATAACGACTATTACGTTAGAACCGTTAGAGGAGATAACAACGATCCCCTTACAACCATGATGAAGGATCAGGGTATACCTGCTGAACCTTGTGTGTTTAATCCTGACACTACTACAGTGTTTAGCTTTCCAATGAAAGCACCACACAAAGCGGTTACTCGTAATGATCTGTCAGCAGTTGAGCAGCTAGAGACATGGCTAATGTATCAACGCCATTGGTGTGAGCATAAACCTAGCGTCACCTGTACTGTGCGTGACGATGAATGGTTAGAGGTAGGTGCATTTGTGTATAAACATTTTGATGAGATGTCAGGTGTGTCATTTTTACCACACTCTGATCATACTTATCAGCAAGCACCATATCAGGATTGCACTAAGGAAGATTATCAGGCATTACTAAAGAAGATGCCGAAAGCAATTGACTGGTCATTACTCTCTGAGTATGAGAAAGAAGACGGTACAAGTTCGAGTCAAACGTTTGCCTGTACTGGTGACGTTTGTGAAGTAGTAGACATTGGAGCGTAAAGGAGAAACATATGTTAGAACCAATTAAAGGATCATATTATAGGAAGTTTCAACCTAAGTCTTATCAAGAGAATGATAGTAAGGCTAAGATAGTAATTACAAACTACTTAGAGAGTAATGGACACACCATTCTTGATACAAAGGAAGACTACTCTTTTGATATAAAGAGTGAGAAGAATGGTGGTAGATATTACAGTGAAGTAGAGATGAAGAACCAATGGACAG
>UEXL01000351.1_pt1 | contig 19379 bp, 26 predicted proteins | sample 1796671 | NCBI WGS metagenome assembly UEXL01 (sample SAMEA4772471, study PRJEB27181) | metagenome | reverse complement strand
CCACATCCTGATCTGTGCAGAAACCGCCGGGCGCCGGGAAGCGCTGCTGGAGCTGATGCAGAAGATCCACATCCAGCCGGCCATGAAAGACAACTGGCCCGACTTTATCGCTAACCCGGCACGCTGGAGCCTGACCGGGGTGAACTGGATGCCGGCTTCTACGCCCCGGAACACGCCTTGCTAGTGGTCACCGAAAACGACCTGTACGGCGAACGAGTGCTGCAACGCCGGCGTCCTAAATCCAGCAGCGACGATGGCGCCGCCGAACAGGCGTTCCGCTCTTTGGGAAATGACCGTGGGCTCCCCGGTGGTGCATCTGGAGCACGGCGTGGGCCGCTATCTTGGCCTCATCCACATGGAAGTGCACCGCCAGCAACACGAATTCCTGCTGCTCGAATACGCCGGCGGCGACAAACTCTATGTGCCGGTGTCCGCCCTGCACCTGATCAGTCGCTTCGGTGGCGGCGACACGGCGCCGCTGAACCGCCTGGGTACTGAGCAATGGACCAAGGCCCGCCAGAAAGCGGCGGAAAAAATCCATGACGTGGCCGCCGAACTACTGAACACTTACGCTCGACGCGAAGCCCGTGAAGGCCGTCAGTTCGATGTGGACCTGAGCGATTACGACCGCTTCAGTGCCGGCTTTCCCTTCGAGGAAACCCCGGACCAACAGGCCGCCATCGCCTCGGTGGTTGCCGATATGCAATCCAGCCAACCCATGGATCGGCTGGTCTGCGGTGACGTGGGCTTTGGCAAAACCGAAGTGGCCATGCGCCGCCTTTGTGGCGGTGGAAAACCAGACACAGGTCGCCGTGCTGGTACCCACCACCCTGCTCGCCCAACAGCATTACGAATCCTTCACTGACCGTTTCGCCGACTGGCCCGTGAACATCGAGGTGTTATCACGTTTCCGCAGCGCCAAGGAAAAACCCAGGTGCTGCAGCGGCTCAAAGAAGGCAAGGTGGATATTCTGGTGGGCACTCACCAGCTACTGCAGGAAACCGTGGCCTTCGACAATTTAGGTCTGATCGTAGTCGATGAAGAGCACCGCTTCGGGGTGCGCCACAAGGAACGCCTCAAGCAAATGCGCGCCGAGTGCGACATCCTCACCCTCACCGCCACGCCGATTCCGCGCACCCTGAACATGGCCATGAGCGGCATGCGCGATATTTCCATCATCGCCACACCGCCGCAAAAACGCCTGTCGGTGAAAACTTCGTGCAGCAACACAACGACACCGTCATCAAGGAAGCGCTGCTGCGTGAACTGCTGCGTGGTGGCCAGGTGTATTACCTGCACAACGACATCGACACCATGGAAAACCGCCGCAGATATCCGCAAGCTGGTGCCCGATGCTCGCGTGGGTATCGCCCACGGCCAGATGCGCGAGCGGAACTGGAAGCGGTGATGAGCGATTTTACCACCGCCGTTTCAACGTACTGGTGAGCACCACCATCATCGAAACCGGGATCGACGTACCCAGTGCGAACACCATCATTATCGACCGGGCTGACAAACTGGGCCTGGCACAACTTCACCAGCTTCGTGGCCGGGTGGGCCGCAGCCACCACCAGGCGTATGCCTATCTGATCACCCCCAGCCCCAAGGTCATGACCAAGGATGCCATCAAGCGCCTGGAAGCCATTGAACAAGCCACCGACCTGGGCGCCGGCTTTATGCTCGCCAGCCAGGACATGGAAATTCGCGGCGCCGGCGAACTGCTCGGCGAAGAGCAACACGGCAACATCGAAACCATTGGCTTCAGCCTCTATATGGAAATGCTGGAGCAAGCGGTGGAAGCACTGAAACGCGGCGAACAGCCAGACGTGGAAAAACCGCTCAGCGGCGGCCCGGAGCTGAACCTACGCATTCCTGCGCTCATTCCGGAAGACTACCTGCCCGATGTATTCGGCCGGCTCACGCTCTACAAACGTATCGCCGGCTGCAAAACCCGCGCCGGCCTGAAAGAGCTGCAAGTGGAAATGATCGACCGTTTCGGGCTACTGCCGGAGCCGGTGAAAAAACCTGTTTGCCGTGACCGAACTACGCCAACAGGCAGATCGACTGGGCATTATTCGCCTGGACGCCCACGCCACTGGCGGCAAACTGGAATTCGGCGAACGCACCCCGGTGGACCCACTCACCATCGTCAAACTGGTTCAGTCCGGCCCCAACCGCTTCAAACTGGAAGGCGCCAACGCCCTGCGTTTCGTGGAAGACAGCGAGACACCGGAAGAACGCATTCAGGTGGTGCAGGAACTGCTCAAACGTCTTGCGGCCCAAAGCATCAAAACAGGCACCGCAGACTGAACACACACTCAGCCTGCGCGTCTGGGAGCGGCTTAAACCGCACTCTTGTCACAAAAAGCGTGCCGATCGCCCCATCGCCCGTGAGCAATGCGCGTCGCTTGGGGTATAGTCGGCACCAAGATTAAACGCCGGACGCATGGCGCCTGATGCAATAAAACCGGAGGGTAGGGTTTTAATCTTCGGGGGTTGGGGTTTAGGCATCCGGCGTCATGCATTGTGCATCCGGCGTTATAAAGCGAAACAAGGAGTTTTCAATGCATCGCGCATTACTGTTGGTTGTTCTGACCCTGCTGGGCAACACGGCCATCGCACAAAGCTGGTACAAAGTGGAAGTGCTGGTGTTTGCCCAAAACAACGCCAGCAGTGAAGAAATCTGGGCCACCGGCCTGCAACCTCACTATGCCTCCCAGGCCGTGACCATTGGCCAACCAGAAACCAGTGAAATGGCCGCCCCGGACACCGTTGCCCGAGGCGCCTGGCAGCCGCTGTCCCAGGACGACGAAGTACTTCGCTATATGCTGGAACGCATGGAAGGCACCGGTGACTACCGCGAGCTGTATCATGCCGCCTGGGAGCAACCCATCGGCAGCAAGGCGGAAACCTTGCCTGTGTATATCCGCGGCGAACAAACATTACCTACCGAAGAAGGCCAGGTCCCGGAACTTGAAGGCACCCTGGAATTCAGTAAGTCCCGCTACCTGCACGTCAAACCACGGATCTGGTTCAACACGGAAAGTAATGGCGAACGGCTCTATGTGGATATAGACGAAAAAGCGCCGCCTAGCAGGCCATGGAGTCTACTACTTTGACCACGCCCTGTTCGGCATGCTGGTTCGCGTTACGCGGGCCTGAATACGTCAGGCCGATGCTGGAGCATCCAGCTCCAGCAGCTCGGCCAAGAAATCCTGCCACAGATCGTAGACCATAAAGTGCCCCTGTTCGGGGAAACTGCGAAACTGCACGTTCGGTAAATCTGCGGCCAGGTGGCGCGCCCCCTCAATGGAAATAATGCCATCGGTTTCACCGTGCCACTGCCGCAATGGAAGGGGATGGTAAGCAGCAGGCCCAGGCGCAAATTCAGATACTGAAAATGGCCACTGTCTACATACCGGGGCACTGGAATTTTTTTTTCTCACCACAGCGCGACACCCCATGGCGGCAAAGGAACCCAGCCGATCACAGCCTTCCAACGCAACGGCAAGCTTACTGCACTCCACTGCCGTATCGGTGAGGGTGCTTTGAACTGAGGATGATGGGGCCGCAACCGCTGGTGAACGGGCTCTAACATTGCGCTGCTGAGGTCCACGTTCCAATGCCACAATCAATGTTTCACTCATGCCAAGGAACAATAACAAATCCCGGTTTTCCGGAGTGAGTTCTGGATAACGAAAGAACGGATGGCTGTCGATGATGTTCTGTAACTCTCCCATACTCGCCCCCGCCTTTTCTCGCTTCAGTAACGCGCCCATCGTCGCGCTCTCATCAGGCCCGGCGTTCAATAAGGCATAGTTTCCCGGAAAAATATCGCCGCAGGCACGGCACGCTTGTCGATACGCCCGGTATACGGCAAGCGGATCGTCCGCATTCTCTTGAATGCCGAGCACGCGCTTATCCACCTCTTTGCGGTTAGCAGATAAATCATAGATGGAAGAATAGGCGATGTAGCCTGCCAGGGTGTTGGTTTTTATCGCGCGTCCATACGCTGCAGCCTCCTGCTTGTTTAACCTTTCTCTTAACGCTTTTGCTTGCGGCAGATAAGCAGGGTCAGCCACTTCATTGATGTAATCTGCCACCCCGCTTTGTGTTGGCGTCCGTTGAATGGCCTGCCAAAGGAGGGTTTTCGAGGCCGTGAGTTTGCCGGCTTTCACCAACGCATGGTCTGCTGGGATGATATGGGGCGAAAAGGTAATCGTCAGCGGCTGGCCATTGCGCTGCAACTTAAACGTCACGGTGTCGCCAAAACGGACAGTCTGGATATCGGCGATCAGAGACCCCATGTCTCCAGGCCTCTTGCCGTTATAAGCCAGAACCCGGTCACCCGCCTGGAAACCCGCCAGATATGCCGGAGAATTGTAGACCACACTTTTAATAGCGACCTGTGTTTCACCGGTATGGTCGAGGACGTCCTCAAACGCGACCCCCACGAACGGCCGCTCCCCACGAATCACAAACGCCTTATCGTAACGACCAATGGCTATATCCGCTTCCAGCTCCGAATACATCGAGATCCGCACGCCCTTGTCATACAAACCCATGAAGCGCAGCCCGGTGGAGGGAACGAAGACCTTCACCGGGCCCTGCCACCCGCCTTTTACCATCTCCCCTTCTGACACCGTGCCATTGGGACTGGTGATGGTCACCGGGCCTGTGATGCTATTATTTTCCATGACGAAGTTGTCGCCGTCCGTTTTCAGCACACTGCCATCGTGTAAAGCAAACTCCAGGGCCATGGCGTACGGCGCACACCCCCACAAAGCCAAACCAATCGTCGTTGCACGAAACAGCCGACCGATATATGTCCCCACAATTTATCCCCCTTTCAGACCTCATCGCCCACATATCTGCTGGCACGCTTTTCAATAGTAACGCCTTATGCCGCGCGATCTTCAATGCTCTTGTGTATTCAGATAGCGAACCCCCGTGAGCCGCTCGGACTCGTCCCATAACCGTTGCGCCAAGCCTTCATTATCCGTGATTTTTCGGGCAAAGGCCGGTGCCGGGTAGCCGCGCAGCTCGAGAACTTTCCCATCCGGGCCGTAATAGCCTCCAGAGACCACATCATCACTGGTGGCGGCCATCACCCAGGCAGGCAGCCCATCTCTGCCGGCTGGGCCATAAACTTGTTGAACAGACCGCCGCCGGGAATGGTGTCCTGCAGATGGGTCGCCGAGTAGCCAGGATGGGCAGCCATCACCTGAATGTTTGAGCCGCGTTTGCGCAAACGGCGGTGCAGATCCTTGGCGAAAATCAGGTTGGCCAGCTTGCTCTGGCAATAGAACGGCCAGCGGGAATAACGCTTCTCCGCATTGAGATTCCCCCACATGATCTTTCCGCTACGGTGCGCCAGGCTGGAGATCTGGACGATGCGCGGGGCCGGCGCCGCTTCCAGCAGATCCAGCAAGGGGCCAGTAAGCGCAAAGTGCCCGAGATGATTGGTACCAAACTGTATTTCAAAGCCATCCTTGGTGCGCTGTAGCGGCGGCGCCATCAAGCCCGCGTTGTTGAGCAGAATATCCAGCTTGTTGATACGCTCTTTCAGCGCCACAACAAACGCCTTTACCGATGCCAAATCGGCCAGATCCAGCGGCATGACAGTGAGCATGGCATTCGGGGTCAGCGCCCTGACCTGCTCAGCCGCCGCTTCAGCCTTGGCCGTGTTTCGGCATGCCATGACCAGTTCTGCGCCGTTGGCGGCAAACAACTTCACCGCTTCCAGGCCAATACCGCTGTTGGCACCGGTGACCAGAATGGTTTTGCCGGACAGGTCGGGAATGTGGGCCGGGCACCAACGGGATTGGCTCATGGTAGCTCCTTGCATTTTATAATCATTGCTTCATTGTTTTCCGCAAACGATACGGCAGCACGTTCCAGTTGGGCCAATAGTCACGGGAGATAGGCTACGATTACACATGCCGCTTTGGCCATTGCTAAAATAGCGAACCCACTCCCCGGAGAGCCGCCCATGCCGCGCGTTCAGCTCGAGTTACCCGAACAGTTTCTATACACCCATACTATCAACGTGCGCATGACTGACCTTAACACCGGCAAACATGTGGGCAATGATCAGATGATTTCGCTGCTTTCTGAAGCTCGCTACCGCTTTTTCTGCGATATCGATTACAGCCAAGAGCGCATTGTGGTGACCGACCTGGTGGCCAGTTACCGCTCCGAAAGCTTTGCCCGTGACGATTTGCAGTTTGAAGTGGGGCTCATGGATTTCAACAAGTACGGGGCAGATCTTATCTTTCGGGTTACCAAGCAACCCAGCGGGCAACTGGTGGTACTGGCCAAACAGGGGTTCGTATTTTTTGACCACCAGAACCACGGTGTAACGCCGGTACCAGAAGACTTCAAGGCCAAGTTCCCCGGTATTGTCTGAGCTCGCATCCCTGAAAGGTTAGCGCCGGGTCATCACTCCGGCGGCAACGTCAGCGCCTCTGAGTCTCCGCTGGCAGCTCAAGTAATTCGCTCAGAAACGCTTCCCACACCGCATAGATCATGAAACGGCCCATACCGGGAACGCTGCGAAAACGCACTCCGGGAATATCAGACGCCAGCCCACGGGCGCTACCGATGGAGATGATTCTGTCGTCTTCACCGTGCCAATGAAGGACCGGGATGGTGATATTTCCCAGCGGGACTTTCCAGGGAAACTGCAGGCGCAAATATTCATCGATAAGAATTTTAGCCCCCTGGAAGTGGCTACGCCGCATGCTTTTGATCAAACGCCCCAGCAAGTCAGGGTTACCCAGCACCGCCTGATCGTGCTCACAGAGCGACTTGGCCAATTTGGCAAAGTACTTCTCGGGGGCGTGTTGCACGCCGCGCAATCCCAACCTGCCCATCAACACAAACAGGCGTGGGTCACGACGAAAAAGGCGAAGGAACATTTTGTGTAGACGATCCAGCTTGTCGAGCTCGAAATGTTCGATGGGCACCGTGCTGGCAAGAATCCCCAGGCGATCAAACAACGCTGGATGCTGAGCCGCCGCACACAGCGCATAGGGGCCACCACCACAGTAGGCTGCCATGGCCGGGCGCTGGATTTTCAGGTGATTGCACAGGGCTTTAATGTCGTCACCGAAATCACGGAATTCAAAATTGGCCTTATAGGTGGAAATACCATATCCGGGGCGCACGATCATGATCATGCGTAAGCCTTTTTCCCGGTACCAAGCCTCAAACACCGTATGATCTGGCACCGCTCCGCCCAGGTTATCCAAGGTCAGTACCGGGCGCCCTCCCGGGTCACCGTATTCATACCAGCTGAGCACCCGATCATCCGGCAGGTTCAGGGTGAATTCTCGCTCCTGCTGCACTTGAGGCAAGCGAGCTGCCTGTACCAGCGCATGCCCCATGGCCTGGCTGACCAACTGCACCTGACTGCTGGCATTAAGTTTACTCATGGTGGATTTCAGCTGAGTACGTGCTGTGTGCACACTGATATTGAGTAGCTCGGCACTCTGATTCAGGTTGCCGACCTTGCACAGCAGGTGCAGCAGCCGGGCTTCCGCGTGAGTAATATGAAAGACGGATCGGAGCATGTCCGGCGACGGGGTCACCATACTCTGCCCGGCCAGCACCCAGACGATAGTGCGCACCTGGGAGATGCTGCCCGGCGCATCGGATTTTCCACCGGCAGGCATAACAACGAAACAGAGTCTTGCCGGAGTTGAGCAGCTGCGTTTCCCGCCCCGCTTCCAGTGAAATCACCCGTTTCAGTGACTGGCGCAGCTCCCGGTCACTGAATTGCAAAGAGCGGTCCGGCAGGATCTCCACTGGCCCGCTGGACAGCGCCTGTTCCGCCACCGGATTGCACTCGAGCACCCCCATTTGCTCATCGAGCATCAGCATGGGCCAGGGCATCTGGTTATACATGTCGTTGAGGATACGGGTGCGATCCTCAAGCGCATGCATGTACGCACTGCTACGCACGGCACGATCCAGATGACTGATCAGCACTTCGACTTCGGCAGGAGTTCTGCGGCTATCAATAGCGGTGCTCACCGATTGCGGTGGTGGGCCTGAGGGAACATCTGTCCAGCTGGTAATGGTATCGACCAGATGGACCCAGTCGCCCGGGGAAAGCGCGGTCTCGTAAATCTGCCCAATTAGCTCATCATTATCCGTGTCACTCACCACCACCCCACCTGCCCGCGCACCGCTCATTAACCTTCATCATAGAAAGGGGGTATCAGGGGGCAAGCGATTCAGGCCACCGTCACTCATCAATCGCCCGCCAAGGCATGACTTAGCGCCAACCCGTGCACCAGCCATTGGCCCACGCCCACTGGAAATTGAAGCCTCCCAGTTGCCCGGTCACATCCAGCACTTCACCAATAAAATGCAGCCCGGGTACCGTTTTCACTTCAAAGGTTTTTGAGGAAATGGCATCGGTGTCCACCCCGCCCAGGGTCACTTCCGCCGTGCGATACCCTTCGGTGCCAGAGGGTTTGAACGCCCAGCCTTTCAAGGTCGCAGCAACACTGGCCAGCCGTTCATTACTGAACTGCTGGAGATTGCCCTGCCAGCCGAATTGATCGGCCAGTGCAGCGGCCAGTCGCTGGGAAAAATACTGGCGTAACCAGCGCTCCAGTCCACGGTTGGGGTGCGCCCGACGCTCTTCCACCAACTGCGCGAAAGGATCTGCCACCTGGGGCAACCAATCCACCGTCTGGCCCGGCGTCCAGAAGCTGGATACCTGCAACATGGCAGGCCCGGACAGGCCACGGTGGGTAATCAGCATGGGCTCGGCAAAGGACGCACCAGCGGTTTGCGCCACCACATCGGTGCTGATGCCGACAGGGCGGCCAGCCAGGCCTTGTCATCAGGCTGCAGGGTAAACGGCACCAGCCCGGCACGGGTGGGCAGAACCTTTGACCCGAATTGTTCCGCCAGTTGGTAGCCAAAACCGGTGGCCCCCATGGTGGGAATCGACAGGCCGCCGCAGGCCACCACCAGTTTTGCACTGGACGCTGCCCCACTGGTGCTCAACGCAAAGCCTGATGCCGTTTGTCTGACGCGTCGAATATCAGTCTTTAGGCGGATCTCGGCTCCGGCCCACTCACATTCCGTCAGCAGGATGCCGAGAATATCTTTGGAGGAATCCGCGCAGAACAATTGCCCGGCGCTTTTCCACGTGTTCGATGCCGTGGCGCTCCACCAGCTCCAGGAAGTGCCAGGGCTGTAACGCTTGAGAGCCGATTTGCAGAAATGCGGGTTGGCGGAGACAAAATGCTCCGGTGTGGTATTCAGGTTGGTGAAGTTGCAGCGCCCGCCGCCGGACATGAGGATTTTCTTGCCGGCCTTGTTGGCATGGTCCAGCACCAGCACCCGATGGCCCTGATACGCCGCCGTGGCCGCACACATCAGCCCGGCTGCGCCGGCACCGATAACCACCACATCGACCTGGGTTGTGCCTGCCCCTGCTTTATCTGACATGAAACCACCAGCCTGAATCCGGCCGGCAAGGATAACGGGGATGCACCGCTAGTGCCATCGGTGCCGCTTGGACGGCGGGCCGGCTTACGGCCCAAACCGGTGATTACTGAATAACGGAAATTTCGGCGGTGGTGCCGTAATGTTCGCTGGTCGCCTTGATCGCGGCAGCGCCATTGGCCACCTGAATGTCGTTGCGATAGCGGCCGCTGCTCATGACCTGCTCGCCCGGCACTACGCGGGTACCTTGCGGCGCATCATTCTGCACAATAGGAAGTTGTTCCTGCCGATCACTGCTGCTGATGTCATCTTCTTCAAAATAACAACCACTGAGCAATGTGGCACCGCAGAGCATGACTGCGAGGTATTTCATGGTGTTCCCCCAATAGCCCGCCTGAAGGCGGAAACTGCCCGTTTCAGGCTTATCGTGCCTTTATACCCTCGCCTGCCCCTGGCGGTACAGTGCGCCGCCCGGTTATCCGCCAGGGCTGCCCGGGCGCGCAGCCGACACCGACGCTACTGGCCGAGCTCCTGTTCGGTAAGGTATCGGCAAACAAGGGGGAGCTGAGGTAACGTTCGCCGGAATCCGGCAGCACCACCACGATGGTCTTGCCGGCAAATTCCGGCTGCTGGCTGAGACGATCCGCCACACACATGGCCGCCCCGCAGGAAATACCCGCCAGAATACCTTCTTCCTGCATCAACTTGTGGGCCCACTCCATGGCCTCTTCGTTGCTGACCTGCTCCGCCCGGTCCACCACTGACATATCCAGGTTCTTCGGCACAAAGCCGGCGCCAATGCCCTGAATCTTGTGGGGGCCATGGGTCGGCTCTTCGCCTTTCAGGGCTGCCGAGATCATGGTTGAGGAATCCGGTTCCACCGCCACGGCGGTGATGGCCTTGCCCTGGGTGTTCTTGATGTAACGGGCCACACCGGTAATGGTGCCGCCAGTGCCAACCCCGCTCACCAGCACATCGATATCACCACCGGTGGCGTCCCAGATTTCCGGGCCGGTGGTTTTCTCGTGGATGTCCGGATTGGCCGGATTATTGAACTGTTGCAGCATCAGGTGGCTGTCCGGGTTTTCCTGCACCAGCTCTTCCGCCCTGGCGATGGCACCGGGCATGCCTTTCGGGCCGGGCGTCAGTACCAGTTTGGCACCCAGCGCCTTGAGGATCTTGCGACGCTCCAGGCTCATGGAGTCCGGCATGGTCAGCACCAGATCGTAGCCCCGGGCCGCAGCCACATAGGCCAACGCAATGCCGGTGTTACCACTGGTGGGCTCCACCAGCGTCATGCCCGGCTTCAGTTTGCCGCTCTTCTCTGCGTCCCAGATCATGGACGCGCCGATCCGGCACTTCACACTGCCCGCCGGGTTACGGGATTCGATCTTGGCGAGAATATTGCCCTGAGTGATGCGATTGATCTTCACCAGGGGGGTATTACCGATGGTTTCGCTATTGTCTTGGTAAATGCCGGTCATAATGCTCTCCTCCATTCTCGGCGCGCGTTGCGCGATGCCTTACTGTGGTTTGTCCTGCTTTTTCAGCCGCCGGTTCCAGCGTTGGCGCGCATACAGGCGCAGGTCGGCCACGTTATCGGTTTCATCCATGATTTCACGGCCCAGGATGCTTTCCAGAATATCTTCCAGGGTGATCAGGCCCACCCAGGTGCCGTGGTCATCATAAACCACCGCCATATGCTGACGTTGGGTCAACATGGCGCTAAACAAGTCTTCGATATTGAGCGTGGTATGCACCATGGACACTTCGCGGGCCAACGCCTGCATGGTCTGGTCCGGGCCACTATCCAGCAAATCGGATTTATGGATATAGCCTTTCGCTTCACCACTGGCGCTCATCACCGGGTAACGGGAAAACGGCCCTTCTCCCGCTCCTTGAATTCGCTCACGGTCAGACCCGGCTCTACTACCCGGCAGACCGTGCTCGGGGTCATGATGGTGCCGACCCGGATATCGTGCAGGCGCAAAATATTGTGAATCACCCGGTGTTCATCGTCATCCAGCGCGCCCTGATCCTCGCCCATGTCCGCCAGGGCGCGGATTTCCGCCCGCACATCCACATCATGTTGTTGCCACCAATGCGGCTGGTAATCAGCTTGGACAGCCAGACAAACGGCAACAGCGACACCATGATGACCTTGAGCGTGGGCGGCAGCATGGAGGCCAGTGAACGCCAGTATTTCGCGCCAATGGTTTGCGGAATGATCTCGGAGAACACCAGAATCGCCAGCGTCATGATCCCCGACGCAGCCCCCAGCCAGGCTTCCCCGAACACCACGGCCACCTGGGCACCAACGCCGGTGGCGCCAACGGTATGCGCCACGGTGTTAAGGGTCAGAATCGCTGACAGGGCTTATCGATATCGTCCTTGAACCCGCGCAGGCTTTTATACAGCTTCGGGTTAGTGTCGCGCAGGCCAGCAATAAAGCTGGGCGTAATGGATAGCAGTGCCGCTTCCAGTACGGAGCACACAAAAAAACCGATGGAAATGGTGGCGAATATAATCAGCAACGTCACCGATGCATGCTCCTTATGCCAGCAAGCAACCTGACAAGCAGGCTGCCTGAATAGGTTATGACGGCGAATAATGCCGAGCAAAGTCCGCCAGCAGTTGGCGGACATTGGCCATGCCATCGTGGATGACTGCTTCGATTTCCGCCATGGTAATTTCATGGGTGGACTTGCCGGCCGCCGGATTGACCACCAGGGACAGCATGGCGTAAGGCAACGACAGCTCCCGGGCCAGCACCGCTTCAGGCATGCCGGTCATGCCGACGATATCGCAGCCATCGCGCTCCAGGCGGGCAATTTCAGCGGCCGTTTCCAGCCGGGGACCCTGTGTTGCACCGTAGCAACCGCCATCATTCCAGTTCAGCTCTGCCGCCGCCAGGCGGGCTTTCAGGGCATTGCGCAATGTCACATCAAACGGCCAGCTGAAATCCACATGCACCAGCGGCTCATCCAGGTCATCGAACAGGGTCATGTCCCGGCCGTAGGTGTAATCAATAATCTGATCCGGCAGCACCAGCGCCCCGGTGGGCGCCTGGGCGGTAATGCCGCCCACCGCATTGGCCGCCACAATCGCCGTGGCCCCCGCCTCTTTCAGGGCCACCAGATTGGCGCGGTAATTCACCTGATGGGGCAGCAACACATGCGGATCACCATGGCGGGCCAGGAACAGCACCCGTTCTGGCCATCCAGCTCCCCTTCCAGCACCGGTGCGGAAGGTGCACCAAACCGGGTTTCCACCGTGTGTATCGATGATGCGCAAGTTATCCATGCGCGTGAGGCCGGTACCACCAATAAAGGCCAACATCAGAGGTCGCTCTCTTTTACCGCATAAATACCCGGCGCATTACGCCAGAATCCCTTGTAATCCATACCCATGCCGAACAGGTAATAATCGTCTGCTTCCAGCGCGGTGAAGTCGGCTTTCAGGCCCGGCCTGGCCTTGCGGTCGTGCTGCTTGTCCACCAACACACAGGTTTTCACCGACGCCGCGCCCTGGGCTTTGCAAGCTTCAATGATCGACAACAACGTGGACCCCACATCCAGAATGTCGTCCACGATGACCACGTGGCGCCCTTCCAGGGTGGCATTGGGGTTACGATCCATTCCACATCGCCACCGCTGGTCGCGCCCAGATAACGGCTGGCGTGGAGGTAATCCATCTCCAGGGGAAAATCCAGACGCTTGACCAGTTCCGCCGCGAAGATCATGCCGCCATTCATGATGGTGACGAACACCGGCACCTTGCCGGAACAGGCCTCGGTCACTTCGAAAGCCAGCTTGGCGATGGCTTCCTGTACCTGATCGGAGGAATGCAGTTCGATGGCGTTGCGCCGAACCCTCATCAATTCCTGTTGCAATTCATCAGCGCTGGACATGCTGTGCGTCCTCCGGGTTGTTGTCTTCCAGGCCCGTGGCCGGGCCATCATCATTCTGGCTGACCAGATGCAGGGTGCGCGTGGGGAACGCAAACTCGGCACCATGCTCATGGACAATGTTCATGATTTTCATCAACACGTCCTGCTTGATCTCATGGTACTGCACCCATTGGGTGGTTTTGGTGAACGTATAGATAAAGAACTCCAGGTGAGAGGCCCCATAACTATCGAAGTTCACGATCAGGTACGGTTCTCCGTTTCCAGGTCTTCATGGTCAACCAGCATGGTGCGCACGTCAGCGACAATGCCGGGCATCTTCTGCCAGTCATCATAGCGAATGCCGATTTTTTCATTGATACGGCGGTTGTACATCCGCGACGGGTTTTCCAGCACGATGGAGGTAAACATGGCATTGGGAATATACAGCGGGGCGCTGATCAAAGGTGCGGATGCGGGTCAGGCGCCAGCCGATATCTTCCACGCTCCCTTCGATAGAGCGATCCGGTGAACGCACCCAATCCCCGACCCGAAACGGCTTGTCCAGATAGACCATCATGCCGCCAAAGAAATTGGCCAGCAGATCCTTGGCCGCAAAGGCCACCGCCATGCCGCCAATACCACCAAAGGCCAGCACCCCGGAAATGCTGTAGCCCAGTGTCTGCAAAATGATCAGCAGAGAGGTAATAATCACCGATACCCGTAACAGCTTGGCAACCGCAGCGGCCGTGGACCGATCCATCGGCTTGCGCATGCGCCCCGGATCAATCAGGTTTTTTTCTGTATAGGAAACAAACCGGTTCAGGAACATGGCGATAATGATGATAAAGGCGATACGACGCACCTGGGGCACTAACTCAAACAGGGCGTTTTCCTCAGCGGACACCGCCTGCAACAGCTCCATGGACACGGACAAGCCAATCACCCAGAACACCAGACGAACCGGGATACGCGCGGCCTCCAGCAAGGCGTCATCCCACAGGGTTTCGGTTTTTTCCAATCAACCGCTCTGCCACATCGATGCTACGCATCAGAATAAAATTGATGGAGACAGTACACAGCACAATGATAAAAGCTGAGTCAGCCAGATATCCATTGGTGTCTCGACTGTTGGCCACTGCAGCAATTGATTCCAGTCCCAGTTCATTAATGTCTTCCTTCGCTTTACTGTTCAGTGAGAGTCTGTTTTAGGTTGCCGCCTGCTCGCGCAATGCAGCGGCCAGCTCAGTGGCAATGGCCCGGCGCTCCGGCACCATGGGCAAGCGTGGCCGGGCACGCAGCCCTGCTGCCGGCACCTGGCCCTGAAACCGGTTCGTCCCCAGGAAGTCCAGTACCTGCTCCGCCCCTTCACGGCAATTGCAGGCCAGCACCATGTCACAACCGGCATCCAGCGCCGCCTGCGCCCGTTGCGGATAACCTCCCACACCGTGGGCACCCGCCATGGACAGGTCATCGGAAAAAATGACGCCCCGGAAACCCAGCCGCTCACGCAGCTGCGTTTGCAACCAATAACGGGAAAAACCAGCGGTCTGCTGCTCCACCGCGCTATAGATCACATGGGCGGGCATGATGCCGTCCAGTTTAGGCGCCAACGCCATGAAGGGGCGCATATCCGCCGCTTCCAGGTCCGCCAGCGGACGCGGATCTACCGGTAATTCAAGGTGCGAGTCGGCAACCACATGGCCATGCCCGGGAAAATGCTTTCCCGTGGCCGCCATGCCAGCGGCGCTCATCCCATCAATAAAGGCGCCAGCCAGGGCGATCATGGCATCTGCGTCACCATGGAAACTGCGATCACCAATCACCGAGCTGTTGCCGTAGTCCAGATCCAGCACCGGCGCGAAACTGATATCGATATCCAGCTCGGTCAGCTCCGATGCCATCAACTCGCCCAGCAGCGCCGCTTCGCGCACCGCCTCTGTGGGAGACTGGTCATAACGCTGCCCCAGCGCCGCCATGGGTGGCAGGCGCACAAAGCCGTCGCGGAAGCGCTGCACTCGCCCGCCTTCCTGATCCACAGCGATCAGCATGTCCGGGCGTACGGCACGCACCTGGCGCACCAGTTCGGCCAGCTGTTCGCGGTTGGCATAATTACGGGTAAACAGAATCAGACCACCGGCACCGGGGTGTGCCAGCATGTCTTTTTCCGTGGCACTGACCTCAAGCCCTTCCAGGTCGAGCATTAATAACGGGGAGGCGGATGCAGACATGGCAACCTTGTAGGCAGAGGACATTAATCGGTGATCGTCACCCGGGTACCCACCGGCACCTGGTCAAACAAACGGATCACCGCATCATTTCGCATCCGGATGCAGCCGTGGGAGGCAGGTGTGCCCATTGGCTCACTGTCCGGTGTGCCGTGAATATAAATAAAGCGCCGAAAACTATCCACGTCAGCGCCCAGATTCTGTCCTGGTTCCAGACCGCCAAGCCAAAGAATGCGACTCAGCACCCAGTCACGCTCGGGAAAGCGGGCGCCCAGCTCGGCGTCGAACACTTCACCGGAAAACTTGCGCCCCAGCAGCACCGCCCTGGCGGTAGCCCGGCACCGAAACGGGCCCTGACCACATGGGCACCTCGAGGCGTGGCGCCGCTGCCCATGGCTTCGCCGGCACCGTTAGCGGCGGAAGAAATCGCAAAGCGCTCGGTCCGCGTGCCACGCAGCTCCAGCCATTGTTCAGACAAGTTGATAATCAATTCCATGGGGATAGTTTCAAGTTGAAAGTGCGAAGTTGCAACGCGAACCCTTACCACATCACCGCGTCAGCAACCGGCCAGCCTCACCCGTTGCCGCCTTTACTTGCCCGTATGCAACGGCTGATCCGGCACTTCCGCCTGAATGCCACCGACCAGAAACGGCAGCAAGCGTTTGGTGATATCCGCCGTGCTGGCGTCCATGTTGAAATCGGCCTTGCTGATGCTTTGCAGCGATTGCATGCCCGACAGGGTGAAAATGACTGCCCCGAGGCTGAACTGCACCCGCCAGAACAGTTCCATGGGCGGCACATCCGGTACGGCCTGCTGCAGATGGCGCTGCAAACGGGCAAAGACCGCGCTGTAGTGCTGGTGGAGATATTCGCGCAAATGGCTCTGTGGCTGACTGTACGCCTGCCCGGAAAGGCGGAAGAAGATGGCAGCTCGCTGGGGGTCCTCGGGATGTGTGCCCAGCGCCAGGCGGAACACAATCCCCAGCACGTTTCGGGGGTATCGGGAATGCCGGAGGCTTCCATTTCATCAAGCTTGGCGTCCAGCGCCAGGCTGAACGGCGTCAGGAAGCGCTCGAAGACGGCCTGAATCAGCGCTTCCTTGGAACCGAAATGGTAATTCACCGCTGCCAGGTTCACCCCGGCCTTGCTGGTAATGGCGCAGACTGGTTTCCGCGAAGCCCTTCTGGGCAAACAATACCTCTGCGGTATCAAGAATCCGGTCTACTGTCCCCGCCTGTGCCATACCCTGCCCTGTGTGTTCAAAACATACGTTTCAAACATACGTTTGGCTGACAGGAGGGTCAAGAAGGAAAGCGCCCTCACGGATAAGAGTGCACAACCGGTTTCGGTCCGTTTGATTGGCTTATCGCGAATAGCTCGCACTGCGCCGGATGCTCAACGCCGGTGCCTGACGTGAAACCGGGCATCCGGCGTCCAGCGGCAGGGACCCGCTAGAAGTAATACACCAATTCCGCCTGGATAAAGTCAGAACGACTGATCGGCCCCAGCCAGGGTTGGTATTCACATTGCGCAGGGCATCCCGGTACAGTTGCGAGGCGCTTTGCGGCTTCCCGGTATCGGTATAAAAGCGGGCCTCCAGGCTGGCTTTCAGGCTGTTCCCGAAACGACGGCTGGACTCGAGGCTGATCGCTTTTTCCTCGTCCTCGGTGTCATAGATGATGCCGGCGAGTATCTCGGTGGAGGCCACGTCGTTGAAGGTAAAACGGGTACCCAGCAACACATCACTGGCCAGGGGCGACGCCAGGCTGTCATCCGTGTCTTCCCAGATGTACTCCACAATCCAGCCCAGATCCGTGGCCGTATCGAGCAGCCCGACCTGGGTATATTCAAAACCGCCATCCACGGCATTAAAGCGCTCGCCCTGCCCGGATCGGCTGATCGCCTCCAGCTTCCATAGCCAACCGCTATTCAGGTATTGCAGCTCCAGCCCGGTCTGGTCGATGACGTTGTACAGCGGGATAAATTCCGGATCACTGCCCGATGGCAATTGCCCGGTGGCGATCAGTGCCTGCAGCTCAGCCAGCGTCAGCGAATCCGGAATCAGTAGCGGGTCGCGACTGGTACGGAAAATGCGACAGGGCCAGCTCCAGCCCATTGTCGAAGTACTGCTGGTAGCGGATGGCAAAATCCACCCGCTGGTTTTCTTTCGAGGATTCGTACTGCGCGTTATCGGATACCGGCAAAGGTGTACGTGGACGCCCCTCTTCCCCGCGTAGGTACGCTCACGAAACCGGGCAGCACGAACACATCGACGATCCCCAGTCCCGGACCGTGGACAGGTTAATCATGGGCTGGCCGAGTTTTTCCTCGCCATCCACCTGATCCACCTGATCGGTCTGGTTGATGATATCCACCAGGTGGCGCCCTTCGGTGACGCCCCAGAACACCTTGCGAATACCAACCCGGGATTCCCAGCCATTGCCCACATGAATCCAGGACAACTCACGGATGTCCCAGTGAGTGCTCTGTATCGTGTTCATCCACCCGGGCATAGGGGATAAAGGTGAACAGGTCATCACGGTTATTCCACTCATGGAAAACTTCCGGCTTGATATAGCCGGAACCATTGGTGGAATAATCCGCCTGGGATAGGGAGAGTCCTGGGTAAATAACGCCCTTCCAGCGCCACTTCACCGCGAAATTCCCACGCAGAGGAGACGAGTGGCACTGCCAACAGCAATGCCGTAGCCAACCCGTTTTTCATATTCTTGGCGGACGAAATCAACGAGCGCGCTTCAGGCTGTTTTGTTGAAGTCTGACTCACTCAGCCCCGTGTCATAGCGGTAGTTGCTCCAGAACAGGTCCGTGGATTTGCCTGTCTGGTGGTTGACCATGGACATCTTGCCGGGCTGCCAGAACTTGTCTTGGTACTGTGAAAGATCACTGGCCGTTAGCGTCTTGAGCAGGCTTTTCTTGCGGTCGTAGTAGTCCACTTTCCAGGTGCGGTATTCCTGCTGGTCGATCCAGGAAACCTGCCGGGTGTAGCCGGAGTCCTCATCTTGCGGGTAACGCTCGACCACAAAACAGGTCAGCTCGCCGCAGGGTTCATCGCGCAGGTACTTGTAGGTGTACTTCTCCACTTCCTGGCCGCGCATGTCTTCAAAACTGAATTCACTGCCCATGAAAGGACCGGACTTGTTCCGCGAGGCAATGGTCTTCACCCGGCGCAGCGCAGGCAGATACAGCCACTGGTCGTCGTCACGGGTCTTGTAGCTGAACGTGAGCATGGCGGTGCCGCGCACGTCACGGGGTATCGAAGATGGTCAGGCTCTTGTCGCCCTCTTCCTCGCCGGTGCCTTCCAGCGTCTTCACGCGCAGCTCCCGGTCCGAGGTCTGGCCACTTGCTGATCAGCACCATCTTCATGTCGGCCTGAAAATCCCCAAAGCCCTCACCACGGCTATCCGCCTCCCGGGCGATCTCCAGGCCTTTTTCTTCCGGGGTCTGGGCCAATACGGCAGGTGCGGCCAGGGCCATTAACAAAGCGGCGGGCAGTAAACGGGCGTTCATCGCATTCCTCACGGTGTACATGTCTGGGGCTGCGCCGGCAAGCGGGCAACAGCATGTTTACCATGATAGCGATCCAGACAAAACGGCGATGCCCAAAGGGCCAAAAGATAGTTGAAAGTGGATAGTCGACAGCTACGCGACGATGCTTCTGGTTTCCAACGTAAGAGGCCGCACCCGTTTTCCGGGCGCGGCCTCTTACGTTGGAGCGAATGAAAGTGCTCAGCCGCGCACTGCCAACAGTCCACTATCAACTGTCACCTGACCTTTG
>UEXL01000225.1_pt1 | contig 19545 bp, 23 predicted proteins | sample 1796671 | NCBI WGS metagenome assembly UEXL01 (sample SAMEA4772471, study PRJEB27181) | metagenome | reverse complement strand
GGGTATACAAAGTTACAGAAGTTGTTCATAATTTTAGTGGCGGATTATATCAACAATCACTTAAAGGCATAAGAGCACCTTTGCAACCAGACGAAGTAGGTGTTGCTCGTAGTAAAGAAGATAATGCTGGAAAAGAACGTAAAGAACTTGCTAAGGAACAATCAAATGAAACAGAAGGCGAATCAACCGGCATAACTAATCAAAAGGCCACAGTAAAAGATGACTTTGCGCAAAGTGTAGCAAATGAATATTCAGGCGGTGATCTAGCAGGCGAATTTGATACAGGACCAGCTCCATATTCTAGTGCTACAGTTAACAATGCAAGAACTGCAGAGATTGCTAGAGGACCAGACCTAACAGTAACTACTATACCAGATGTAAATGCAGATTTAAGCAGTAGTTGGACTCCTCCTACTGATGCATTACAAAATGCACCACCTGCATTTACACCAACACCAACACCAGTTAGAGTTACAACAGCAAACTCACTAGTTAATCAAGATGTAGAGACAATATAACATGGCAGTAGATATTACAAGACAAGGCACCAAAGGTGGCGATCCAGGGTATGATACCAGTCAACTAAGAGGCGTTAGAGAAGAAAAAGGCATTATCACTGGTGTTGTGAAAGCAAATGTGCATCCAACAAGCATGGGTGTAATTAAATTTGGAACGCAACATTTAGCACTGATGAAAATGACAAAACACAGTGGCGCACAGTGCGTTACTGCACTCCTTTTTATAGTCGTGTTGATAACGCTGGTGTAGATGATACCTATTTTGGTACTAAAGTAACTGCTGGTATTACGCCTCCGCCAGACATTGGCACAAAAGTACTGGCATTTTTCCTGAAGGACGCAACAGCGAAGGGTATTACTTTGCATGTGTGCCTGATTTATATATGATGCAAACCTTGCCTGAAGCAACTATCAGCACAGGAGTAGCAGCAGGAGAATTTAATGATAGTCCAGCCGGTACACATCACACAGGCAAGATTACAAACTGGCGTACACAGACACGCCCAGAAGATTTCTTTACACAGGACACTTGTTAAACAAGGACTCAGTGATGATCGTATTCGCGGGTTCAACAACAGTAGTTACATGCGCGAATCCCCTGCAGAGATTATTGGTATTGCAAGTAAGGTCGCAGAATTACAACCAGGGACAGGACTTTACAAAACGTATAACTACGCAAATTAGAAATCCAAACACTGCTGACAAAAAGATTTTAGAAGGACTACTAGGTCCTACTGCAAGACGCAAAGGGCATAGTATAGCACTTGATGATGGTGACATTGATGGCAACAGCAATCAAATTCGTTTGCGTACCAGCACAGGACATCAACTATTAAATGACACTGAAGGTGTTATCTATGTTGGTAACAGTGACGGTAGTTGCTGGATTGAACTTAGCAATGAAGGCACAATGGATGTGTATGCACAGGACAGTATTAACTTCCGCAGTGCAAATATTAACTTTCATGCAGATGAAAACATTAAAATGCATGCAAAAGGATTTGCACAAATTGTTGCAGATCAGCAGTTACACCTTCAAGGCACACAGGAAACCACAATTGTTACTGAGGGCGAAGCAGGCATAAATGCAAAAAAGAATTTACATTTGTTTAGTGAAAGTGAGCTATTCGCTACAAGTACTGGTGCTAGTTATTATAATGCTGGCGGCAACATAAGTGTGGCAGGTGCAATGGTATTACTACAAGGCCCAAAGACACAAGCAAAGCAGGCAAAAAAAGTTAGTGAAACACAAAAAGAAGATACCACTTACTTCCCAGATTTAGATCAGTTTATACTTGATGAAGAAGAAATGGTTACAACAACTGTGGATAGAGTTGTAACACACGAACCGTTCCCTTACCACAGTGTAATGAATACAACAACTGCTTACACAGGTGGACTAGGCGGCGCAAGTGGTCAAACAACAAGCAACTATGGAATTGTGCCTGCAACTGTTACACAGCCTACTGCAATAACCAGTCCGGCAGCAGTTACTGGAGAAGCGGCACCGGCAGTGCCTAGCGCAACTGGTGCAAGTGGATCAACAAGTTTAACCAGTGGCAATGCTGGATTCGCTCAGATAGCATCCAGTGCTGGTATTAGTGAAGCACAATTACAATCTCAGATAGGTGCTGCACAGAGTCAACTGCAGAACGCAGACTTTGATAAACTTATTAAGGATAGCAGTGGAAAAATTACAGGACTCGCAGATCAACTCAGTGCAAATGCTCCGCAACTCTCAGCAGGCTTGCAAAGTGCAATACCTAATGTTCAGGATCAACTAGGCAGTGTATTAAGTACACCCAACTTTAATAAGTTTCCTGTTACTGATCTAGTAGCACAGGCAAACACAGGATTTAGTGTTGGCGCACTGGATAGTTTTGATGTACAAGGACTTAATGCTGCAGTTGTAAAACAAGTTGGCAGTGCTAACAACCCTGCATTTATTGACAGTGTAACAAAAAGTGTTGGTAAGTTTGGCTTTAATGTGGATCAACTCAAATCACAGGGCTTTGTTCGTCCTGAAGCAGTGTTTAACGACCAACTAAGTGATAGCAGTGTATGGACAGGCAAAGCAGGTGCAAGTAGTCTTAACAAGATGTTAAGCAATGCTCCTCTGCAAGAAAGTATTCAACAAGGTGTAGTGGCTGCAGATTATCAGAAACTGGTTAACCTCGGTGGTATTAAAGCAACTGATAGTAAAAAAGAAGTTATGAGTATGCTTACTGCAAGTAACATTTCAACACCAGAAATTACTGCACAGATAAGACAGGCACACAAAGCATTGAAAATGTACTGCCTAACACTACAAACATTCCTAGCGGCGAAGATATTGCAAGCAAAGTTAAACAAAGTATGCAAACCGGCGCTGCAGCAAGCGAGCGTGTTGAAAAAATTAAAGTCACAAAGAATGAAACTGTAATTAGTACCAGCAAATCCGTTACAACAGGCGGTGAGTCAACTACTACTACAACTCCTGTAACTGGAGGTCAAGTAACAACAGGCACTGCTTATACACCAAGTGATGATTTGTTAGACAGTTCAACAGAAGCAGATGCACAAGAACAAGCAAATATTGATGCTTTTAATGCAGAACCAACAAGTGATCAAACTAAGACTAGTGATGATGATCCATATGGATTTGACGCTGCTCAAAAGCAAGCAGAAGAGAGAGAAGAATCTCAAGCAAGCAAACGAAAACGTGAAGCAGAAGCAGAACTTGAACGCAAGAAAAAACAAGGCGGGTACGCAGCATACAAAGCGTTTCGTGATCAGGCTAGGGAATTACGCAAACAGTGGTGGGCAAATAGACGCAAACTTAGTAAAGCAGACAAAGCAGCACTGGAAGCACAGATTAAAGGATTACTAGCACAAGCAGATGCAGCATTAAACGACAGAGGTTCAGGTGATGGATAAGGAAAATTAAAATGGCAATAGCAACATACAAAGGATTTAGTACTATAAACAATGACTTTGGTAGTTCAAAGTTAAATGATACTGATCTAATCAAACGAGATTTACTTAATCATTTTGCTATTCGCAAAGGCGAAAAACTAATGGATGGCAACTTTGGTACTAGTTTGCGTGATTTAATCATGGATCCACTAACAGAAGAAACAAAACAACTTATTATTGAAGAAGTAAATACTGTTATTAACAATGATCCAAGAGTACGCCCAGAGGAAGTAACACTGGATGAATACGAAAATGGACTACAAGTACAAATAGTATTGCGCTATGTAATAGACAATCAAGTAGAAAATCTACAAGTACGTTTTGACAGACCTGATAACGCAGTAATATAATATACATACTTAATTCTGCAAATAAATACTGCAATAGAATAGGAATGTTTAAACATGGCTGCTAGTACAAGACAATCAAATTTATTTGCTGCTGAAGATTGGAAGAAAGTATACGAAACCTTCCGTGAAGCAGACTTTCAGAGTTACGACTATGAAACCATTCGTAAGAGTATGGTTGACTATTTGCGTAACTATTACCCAGAAGATTTCAATGACTTCATTGAGTCAAGTGAATATGTTGCACTAATTGACTTAATTGCATTCCTAGGACAAAGCCTTAGTTTCCGTGCAGATCTAAATAGCCGTGAAAACTTTCTAGAAACAGCAGAACGCAGAGACAGCATACTACGTCTAGCTCGCATGCTTAACTATTATCCCAAGCGTCAGCAAATTGCCAGAGGCTTGCTTAAAGTTGCTAGTGTAGAAACAACAGAAGCAATTGCAGATTCAAACGGCAACAGCCTGCGTGACACAGAAATTGTCTGGGGCGATCCAACTAATAGTGACTTCCTAGAACAGTTTACTACAGTGCTTAATGCAAGTATGGTAAACACACAACAGTTTGGTAATCCAAGTTTAAAAACAACAGTTGGCGGCATTAACATTGAAGAATATCAAATTAAACTAAATCCAGGCACTGTTCCAATCTATGATTTTAAAACCACAGTTGGCACACAAAACCTAGACTTTGAACTGGTCAAAGGCACTTACAGTGGCACAGACTTTTTGTATGAAGTAGCACCGCAGCCTAGTAGCACAACAAACATTCTTTATCGCAATGATAACAGAGGCTTTAACAGTGCTAACAACGGATTTTTCTTTTACTTTAAACAGGGCAACTTGCAAAGTGCAGACTTTAACATTGGTGAAAAACTACCTAATCGCACAGTAGAACTTGACATTAACAATATCGACAACAACGATGTTTGGTTTATCAACTTGATGATGCTGGCAGAGAAAGTTCACGCTGGGAAAAAGTACCTGCTATCAGTGGCAACAACGTTATCTATAACAGTTTAAGTGCAAACAACAAAAACTTGTTTACAGTGCGCAGTCGTGCAAACGATCAATTAGTTTAGTGTTTGGCGATGATGTTTTCTCAAATATCCCAACAGGTAACTTCCGTGTTTATTTTCGCACAGGCGCTGGCACTACATATAAGATTAGTCCAGACGAAATGCAGAACTTGCAACTTGTTATTCCATATGTAAGTCACAGTAATCAAATCGAAAATCTAACAATTGGACTAAGTTTACAGAGCACTGTTGCAAATGCCAGTGCTAGAGAGAACTTGCGTGATGTTAAACTAAAAGCACAGCAACAGTATTATACACAGGATCGTATGATTACAGGTGAGGATTATCAAATCCTTCCTTACACAAAGTTTAGTAATATTATTAAGTCAAAAGCAATTAACAGAACTGCTAGTGGTATTAGTCGTTACTTGGATGTGCGCGATACAACAGGCAAGTATAGTAGTACAAACATTGTTGCAGAAGATGGAATTTCTATCGCACAGAAGATCTACAACAGTTCCAATTTACATTTATTACTGACAGTGATATTAGTAATACTATTAGTCAGCAAGTTGAAAAACATTCTTAAAACGAAAGTTTGCATTTTATTTAAAAACTATGGTGGCATCAGTGTTACAGGTCTAAGTGCTAGTTGGAATTTATCAACTACAACAGCGGTACAGTAACAGGTTACTTTAAAAATGATGTAGACAGTCCTCTAAAAATAGGCGGTTTTACAAGCAGTAATTTAAAATATGCAAAAGTTGGCGCACTACTAAAGTTTACTGCACCAAGTGGTAAAGTGTTTGACGTTAACAACAATCTAATTACAGGTACAAGTGGCACAATTAACACTCGTGATTATATCTGGGCTAGTATAAGTGAAGTAGTTACTGATGGAACTAATCAAGGTGTTGGAAATTTAGAAACAGGCGTTGGACCAGTTACACTTAGTGAAGTAATTCCTCAGGATGCAGTGTTGGATCAAGTGATTGCTCCATGGAATACTGCAATTACTAGCACAGTTAGAAACAGTATTATTCAAGCAATCGGTGATTTTAAAACTTTTGGTTTGCGCTATGACAGAGATACACAAGCATGGACAATTATTGATGCACTGGATTTAAATCAAACAACAACATTTAGTTTAGATTATGCAGGCAATACTAGTAACACAAACTTAGATGCTAGTTGGTTCTTTAAGTTTACTAATGACGGATCAACTTACACTGTTGACTTCAGAAGCACAAGTTATGTGTTTGAAAGTAAACTAGAGACACGTTTCTATTTTGATAATGATCTTAAGATATTTGATCCTCGCACAGGTAAAACTATTAAAGATAAAGTAAACATTTAAAAGTTAATGCACTGCCTGACAGTGTTAGCAGTCTAGCAGTTGACTATGCAATGCAAATTGATGATGTAATTACAGAAACAGATGGCTATACACTTACAAACAGAATCAAAGTTACATTTCCAGATATTGACAGCGACGGTGTTGTTGATAATCCAGAAGTGTTTGACATTGTGGTTGCTCCGATCACAAATGCAAGTACTAAAGTTGTGTTTTATCAGACCAGTATAAGCAGCGGCGGATACTTGACCTACACACCAGTTACAACCACTAGCGTAGAGCAACGTTATGCGACACAAGCAGCAATTAATGAAGTGATTGCACAGTTTAGCAGTGGACAAATATTTTATGCAGGCACAGACGACAAGTTTTATATTTTAAGCGTAGATGGCGCTAATGTTAAAAGTATAGCACAAACCACAGACTACATCAAGCGCACAGGACGTAGTGATTTGTTATTTCAATACACCCATAACAGCCCAAACAACAGACGTATTGATCCAAGCCCAAGTAACATTGTAGATTTGTTCTTGCTCACAAGTCAGTATAACACAGACTATAGAAACTATGTCACAGACATTACTGGCAGCATTGGTAAACCAACAAAGCCAACCACAAATGAACTGCGTGATCAGTTTGGTAGTTTAGAACAGTATAAAAGTGTAAGTGATACTATTATCTTTAACAGTATTAGTTACAGACCACTATTTGGTGATAAGGCAGACGAAGAATTGCAAGCAACATTTAAAGTAGTAAAAAATACAAGCACACTAGTCAGTGACAGTGAAATTAAAGAGCGTACGATTGGAGCTATCAACGATTACTTTGCTATTGAAAACTGGGACTTTGGTGATAGTTTCTTCTTTAGTGAATTGGCAGCATACTTGTACAATGCACTAGCACCAGATGTGCTTAGTGTTGTTATTGTTCCTAAACTTGCAACAAGTAACTTTGGTAGTTTATTCCAAATTCAAAGTCAACGAGATGAAATTTTAATTAATGCAGCAACAGTAAATGATATTGAAGTTATTGATGTTATCACTGCAAACAGTTTACAAGCAAGTGGTAACGTTGTTAACCAGACAACAACAAATCTTGCAGCAGAAAGTGCAAGTGCAAGCGGCACAAGCACAGTAGTAAATACAGCAACAAACACAACAACAAGTACTACAACTTCGTCGAGCAGTAGCAGTAGCAGTAGCAGTAGTAGTTCAAGCAGCTCTAGTAGCAGTAGTAGCGGCAGCAGCGGGGGGTATGGTTACTAATGGCACTTCGTAAAAGTCAGGTACTACTACCTGATGTATTCCAAACAGTAAAAAACAACAAATTCTTAAATGCTACTGTTGACCAACTAATTAGCGAACCTAATTTACAGCGTGTAAACAGTTTTATAGGACGAAAGTTTGCTCCTAACTTCACAGTTGGTGATAGCTATGTGCAAGAAATAGACACAGATAGACAAAACTATCAGCTTGAACCAGCAGTTGTATATCGTACTCCTAATAAACAGATTGAAAGTTTAACTGGCTATGTTGATTTTGTAAATCAGTTACGCTATAACAATGTTAATGTCAACACACACAGTGACTTGTTCGATCAGGAATACTATAACTATAGTGGCTTCACTGATCTTGATAAACTTGTAAACTATGGCGAATACTTTTGGTTGCCCGCAGGCCCTAACAGTGTGCAGGTGTTCAACAGCATAGTAGACACTGAAAAAGCATTTACTATAACACGCCGCACAGTAGCCGCTGTGGATGAATACAGTATTGATGGAAGTGACAACAGCAACCCAACTATAACTGTTGCAAGAGGCGGCAGTTATACATTTAATGTGCAGCAAACAGGCACGCCTTTCTGGATCCAAACTGAAATTGGTAACAGTGGTATTAGTAATTACGGCTCAAACGTTAGCACAAGAGAAATACTTGGTGTTACTAACAACGGTGACGATAACGGCACGATTACATTTAACGTTCCGGAAACAGATGCACAAAACGATAAGATTAATGCAACACAAGCAGCAAATCCAGACTTTGCTACTACGCTTACCTACAAACAACTTCACAACCAGCCGTACCAAGCATTTATTGATGAACATGGCGGCATTGATGTGCAAACAGAAATTGATGGCAAAAGTCTAGTATTTGTCAATGTCACAACAGATGAAACTGCATGGGATGCAGGCGCTCCATTTGATGGCTATGGATTTGATGACGATAATAATCCTTTTGATGAAACAACAACTCTTCCGATTGCAACACGTTATGATGTGTATAGTATTGCAGTCAACACAATTGCAGGTATGCCTACAATACAACTGACTCGCAGTTTAGACTGGCCCGTTGGTGAAAAAGTAAAAATTAAACAAGGCAATGCCTATGGCAACAGAGAGTTCTACAAAGATGCAAGCGGCTTGCCTGAACTAATTGAGCCATACACTGCTGGTTTGGATACATTATATTATCAGGACGGCACAAATGCAAATCAGTTTGGTAAAATTCAACTAGTGGATGTAGACATAGTTCCAGCAATTGATGTTAGAAATGATATACTAGGTAAACAAACCTTTACCAGTGCAAACAGTGTTAAGTTTACTAACGGACTTAAAGTAGAATTTAACAGTGATGTTACGCCAAGCACTTATGCAAACAGAGAATATTTTGTTGAAGGTGTTGGACAACCTGGAGGCATTACACTTACACCTGTAGATGAAATGCTTACACCTGAAACATACACTAACAGTACCAGTGATGGATTTGACACTGTAGCATATGACGCAGGTGGCTGGGACGGCACACTAAATGCTCCTATAGATCAAGATTATATTGTTATCAATCGTAGTAGTCCAGATAGAAATGCATGGAGTCGTGGCAACCGCTGGTTCCACAGAGAAGTTATTGAAGCAACAGCAACCTATAACAACTTTACTGCAGACATAGATGATGCTGCAAGAGCAAAGCGTCCTGTTATTGAATTCCACAGTGGATTAGAACTATTTAACATGGGCAAAAGCAGTGTTACACCAGTGACTGTTGTTGATACAACACAAACAGATGCACTTAGTAATGTAAATGGCACTGCTGGTTACTTTGCTGATGGTATTGATTTGCAGCAGGACAACACAGTTATCTTTAGTGCAGACACAGATAAAGATGTTAGAAACAAGATTATCGTGTAGATATTATTGATCAAGACAGTGATACAGTGACTGATGAGATTATTAACCTAGTTGACATCGGCACAGTAGTTGATGGTAACTGTGTGTTAAGTACACTAGGTACGAACAACCAAGGCAAGCAATATTGGTTAAATGTACTACTTGGACTGCAGCACAACAAAAGACTAAACTCAATCAAGATCCACTGTTTGATATATTTGATCCAGATCATACTAGTTTTAGTGATCAAACAAAGTATCCAAGCAGTAACTTTGTTGGAAGCAAGTTGTTTAGTTACAAGCGTAACAATAACGCAAATCCGGACACAATTTTAAACTTTGGACTAACCTATAAAAACTTTAACACACTAGGTGATATTGTTTTTGAAAATAACTTTGATAGTGATCACTTTTCATATACAAAGAGCTCAGGTAATACTAATGTTATTGTGCGCAGTGGACATGCACACCAGTTTGATATAAATGGAAACAGAGTACTTTACAACGGCTGGACTAAAACAGTTGAATCTACTACGCAGTATCAGGTTGTAAGTTATGATGTAAACAGTGAACTTTACAGTTTTGAAATTGGTGCTAGTGTAGACACAAGTAAAATTAGACAGCCACTACAAGTATTTGTTAATGGCAAATTTAAGTATCCAACTGAATATTCACATCTTATCCAGGGTGACAGAGAGTACGTTGTGTTTACAACTGCACTTTCAGAGAATGATGTTGTTACTATTAAGTTTATTAGCGCAACAAAAGCACCAAACAGTTTCTACGAAGTTCCAGACAACCTAGAACGTAACGCAGGTAATGCAACATTTGACACACTTACACTGGGACAGATGCGTAACCATACTGTTGAAATTAGTCATCAAGTTAAAACACTAACTGGTGTTGCTCCGGGTAAAAGTAATATCCGTGATGTAAACTACAGAGCATATCCTGGAAATATTCTACAGCATAGTGCAGGTATGATACTACCTATGTACTTGCTGAGCAATGAAACAGCAAATACTATTGAAAGTATCAAGTATGTAAAAATGAATATAAAATTTAAAAACAAGTTTATTGATAACATTGATAAACTGAATTTAGATTTAACTAATCCTAGCAAGTGTGTTGATGATATTTTAACACACATGGCAGGAAAGAAAACCAGTGCGTTTCCTTTCTACTACAGTGATATGCTACCTTGGGGCACACAAAAATCACAGCTAGTTTATACTATTGATGATGCTGCAGAAACAGAATTTGAATTTAACACAGTTTGATCTTAACTGCTATCAGTAATCAAGGTGTACTAGTATATCATACACCTGTTAGCACAGGAGTTACTAATCTACTTGTTGAAGGACAGATTATACATTTGATACAGTGGAAGCAAAACTAACGCTTACGGCAACTAACCTTGGTGTTGCAACAATTGGACTTACTGTCAATGATAAAATTACTATTGTAGAATACACAGAAACTAACGGAAGTTTTGTTCCTCCTACTCCAACAGCAATTGGATTGTATCCTAAGTCCAGTCCTGCTATATTTTCAGATACTACATATTCTTCAGCAAAGACTGTTGTACAAGGACATGATGGAAGCAATGGGTTGGCTGGAGCGATATCAGAGACAACGTTTTACTAGAACTAGAAAAACGTATCTATAATAATATTAAGACACAGTATAACAAAGACTTGTTTGACTATGCAGATGTTGTTCCAGGTACTTACCGCAGCACACTTGCTGATCTAAGTGAAGCAAATAATATTACCCGCAGTTACTACGGCGAATGGGCTCTGCGCAACAAAGTAAAGACAGCACCAAATACAACAGTTGATCCTAACAACGGTTTCACTTGGAACTATCGTAACAGTGTTGAGAAAATAAACAAAACAAGAATTCCTGGCCACTGGCGCAGTATATATCGTTGGTTCTTTGACACAGATCATCCACATACTCATCCTTGGGAAATGCTAGGACTAAGTGTAAAGCCAACTTGGTGGGATGCACGTTACGGCGCAGCACCTTACACAGGGCAACACTGTACTCTGGGAAGATTTGCGTGATGGTAAACTGTACACAGATGCAACAGGCACTACATTTACTAGTGATACACGCTATCAGCGTCCAGATTTGATGAGTATTATTCCTGTTGATGATCAAGGAAATCTTAAACCGCCACGTGACTTCCTAGTAGAAAATGCTCAACAGACAAACGCATCTGACAACTGGGTATACAGTGATGGTAGTCCAGCAGAAACAGCATGGATTCGTAGCAGCGAATATCCTTATGTACTACAGATTCTAGCTGCAACAATTAAACCTGCAATGTACGGCACACTTATGTTTGATACAAACATGTTTGAAAAGAACGCACAGTACGATCAAATATTACAAAAAAATAAAAGTTACAGACCAGGCATTGCAGACTATAAGATGCACAGTCAAAGTGATGGCAACAGTGGTATACTTAGAGTTGAAGGTTATAACCAATTCATTAGTGAGTATATTAGATTTAATGGCTACAGTGTTGATGATGAGATTACAAAATAAACAACCTAGAACTTAACTTGTGCTATGGTATGGCTGGCTTTACTGATAAGAAGTTCCTCAAAGTTGTTGCAGAAAGTGTAACACCTAGTAGTCAGAGTGAAAACATCTTTATACCTGATGAAGATTTAAGTGTTTACACTAAGAAGAGTTTGCCACTGGAGCGTGTAGTATACAGTGGTGTGCAGATTATTCAGCGCAGTGACGGTTATGAAATACAGGGTTATGATATTGAAAACCCTTACTTTAAAATTGTGCCTAGTGTTGCGGGCAATCAGCCCAATGAGATCCGAGTAGGTGAAACAGTACTATTTGAATATAAAGACTTTGAAAATAAAATCATTAATATTCCGTACGGCACAGTTGTTACTAGTAGACAAAGTTTTTGATTTCCTAGTAGCATATCAAAGATACTTGCTTAGTCGCGGCTTTGTGTTTGATGGCACAACAGGCGTGGGTGAAAAGAATGATTTTGTAACTGCAGGTGCAGAGTTTGCTTTCTGGACAGAGCAAAAGTGGACGGAAGGCAGTGTTATTGTATTAAGTCCATATTATGATACACTGTTGTTAACAGAACATTTGCTACAGTAGACGATATTACAAAAGGCGGCGCACTTAAAGATGCTAACAACGCTATACTAAATCCAAAGTATTACGATGTAAGTAGAAATGATAACGTTGTAGAAATTAAAATTGATACAGAAAACACAAACTTATATGCAGCGCAACTTGATCCTATTCAGCATGAGCATGTGCTTGTGTTTAATAACTACAATCTTTAACGATATCATATATCAGCCAGAGCTTGGAAACAGACATAGTAGACTTAAACTAATTGGCGCTAAGAGTGGCGACTGGAATGGTACACTACATGCTCCTGGATTCTTTATTAACGAAGATAAAATTGACATTTGGCAGACCTATAATGATTACAAAAAGGGTGACATTGTAAGTCACCAAGGTAAAACCTATGTAGCAAAAGGTTCAATTGATGGTAGCAGTACATTCGTTTACGATGAATGGACAGTTGCAGATAATATGACAACTGGACTTGTTAAAAACCTTACTAACAAAGCAGGACAGTTTAAAAACTTCTTTGAAATTGACAACCTAAATCTTGAAGATGGTGTTGACAAACTGGGCAAAGGTATTATTGGATTTAATAAAAAGTTATTTGCAAGGACTAGGACTGGATGATGTTAGTCAGGTAAAGTTCTACCAGGGCATGCTAAAGCAAAAAGGCACTGGTGCAGCAATTAACAAACTTATTGATGCAGAACTTACTAATTTAGATCAAAGCATTGACTACTTTGAAGAGTGGGCATTCCGTGTTGGTGAATTTGGCAGTATTGACAGTAACCAAATTATTGAAACAATTATTCCAGAAGATCAAGCAACAAACAATCCATTTGTATTGCACTTTCATGCCGAGGGAGAATCAACACCTAGTACTATTGGTCACTATCATGTGCAAGAAAAAGATCTTTATAAAACACCTAACAACTATACTGGTGATGTGTTTGCTACAAGAAACGCAAACAGCCTTACACTAAATGATTTAGACAGTGCAGGCTATGCAAGATTGGATGATGTTGACTTTACAGTGTTTAGTGGTGATGAACTAGAAGCACTAAGTTCACGCATTGACGAACTTGGTAAAGGTAAAAAGATTTGGGTTGCAACAGATACTACAAATACCTGGGGCATGCGCAGAATTGATGAAACACTAAGCACAGTAATCAGTGTTGAAAGCGCAACTAACGGTTTCTTAATTTATACAACAGATCGTAATCACGGACTTGTAGAAGATGACTATGTAATTGTTCGGGCTGTGCAGCCAATTGGCAGAGTTGCAAAAATTTCAGGAGTTCCTAGTCCAAATAAATTTGTAGTAGTAGACACAACTACTGACGCAGACATACAGGATGTTCGTATTCCAATGTATAAACTTAGTAGTGTACGTTTTGCACAACCAAGTGATCTTAGTACATACACACCTGTAAGTGGTTGGGACAGTAAAGAACTAGTATGGGTAGACAAAGATAGTGATGGCGATTGGCAAGTACTACAAAATGCTCGTCCATGGACAACAACTGGTGTTAAAGAAGCAAGTCCTATCAATGCTGATGACCTATATGGTAATAGCATTGCCATTAACAGTGCAAGCACAATAGCACTTGTAGGTGCTCCTGCAAACGGCAGCGGCACAGTAGTTCCTTATGTTCGCAGTGAAGGCGGCATACTTATTGAAAGTAATAATGTATCTACATCAACTATTGGTGACAGTGTGGATAGTTTTGGTGCTAGTATAGCAATTGCTACAGACTATGCAATTATAGGAGCACCTGATACAGAGAGTAGCAAAGGTGCTGCTTTCCCTTACTACATTGATGAAACAGGAACATTTAACCGCAGACCAGTAATTCGTCCAAGTGGACTAAACGCCAGCGATAAGTTTGGTTTTAGTATGGCTATGAGCGGCAATGGCAGATACTTGTTCATTGGTGCACCTGGCGACAATAAAATATATGTGTACACACTAATTGAACTACTTGCTGCAAATGAAAGAACATTTACTCTTACTGGAAATGGAAGTGCTACTGGGTTTACACTAGACTTTACACCAGTAAATATTTCTGCACTTAACGTTGTAGATGGCAATGGCAAAGTGTATTTGCCCACAAAAGACTATACGCTTAGTGGTGCTGTAATAACATTTGCAAGTGCACCAGCAAACTTACTACAAGTTGTTGTAAGACAGCAGGATTACTTTAGAGAAATTGGCAATTACACAGCAGGCAGTGGTGCTTTGGACACAGTATTGATTGTGATTACACAGGCAAACGAGTTATTGTTGGTGCACCAATGCAACTATTAGTGCCAAAGCAAACAGCGGTGAAGCATATCTTATGCTCAGTATGTTGAAAAGTTTATTGCAGATGGTACAACAAAAGCATTTACAACAACTAACACATTGCAAACAAAAATTTACGTTGAAATAAACGGTGTACTACAAATTGAAACAAATAATACTGATGTTCCAGTAGACAATGACGGATCAACTGATACATATTATACCCGTGCAAGTAAAACTATTACTTTTAAATTTACACCCACAGCAGGTGATGTAATTCAAGTATACACTGGTACATTTACACAGATGCAACAAATTGACCAGGTTGACTTGGATGATGAAACAACGGCAACGAGCAGTTTGGTATAAGTGTTGGTATTGATACTAAAGGTAGTGTTATTGCTATTGGCAGTCCTGGCGAAGATGAAACAAATCCTAACACAGGCAGCGTATTCATTCTACAGGACGCAGGCAAAAACTATGCTAGTGTGACTAGTAAAGAAGGTTCAAGTTACAGTGTTACAGCAAACCATACACTGTTCATTGATAATCGTGAAGTCACAGTAAGTTCTAGTAGCACTGATCCTGCAGACCTAGCACAAAACATTATTGATGCAGCAATCCATGGCGTAACTGCTAGTAAAAACAGTAGTGATCAACTTGTTATTACATCAACTAACACAGAACCTTACAATAAACTAAGCGTTATGCCTGGCACAGGAAACAGTTTCCAAGCAGGTGCAATTGTTGATCCATTTAAATTTACACAAAAATTAATCATCCACAAGCATTTGAAAATGAAAACTTTGGTGAAAAAGTAGCATTTGACAAGCATGTTCACACAAGCACAAGTGCATATTCAGATACACGCAATCTTGTTATTGCTAGTGATAAAGCAAGTACATTGCTATCAACAGGTTTTGACATTGAATCAAATACAAACAGTGAATATTACCTAGAAGCAACAACAACATTTGATCAAAGCGGTACAACATTTACAGATAGACGCACACAAAGTGGCGCAGTGTATGCATATGAACTACTGGATCCAAATACTCCAGCTCTTGCAGATCCAAGTAAAATGGTGTTTGGCCAGCAACTTAAAAGTACAAACATTCTTGAACTAGATCAATTTGGCAGCGCAATTGCATACAATGACAACAGAATATTTGTTGGTGCGCCTAACGATACAACAACCAGCGGCACTACAACTTATAACAATAGTGGAAGTGTATATGAGTTTAACAACAATACAAGAGCAGGTAGTTGGAATGTACTACGCAGTGAAGGCACAAGAGTTGACGTAAGTCAAATTAACCGTGTTGCACTTTATAACAAACGTAGCGGTGAAGTTAGTGTATTCCTTGATTATATTGATCCTGCAAAGGGCAAGATTGCTGGGGTTGCACAAGCAGAACTTAGTTATGTAAGTCATGCAGATCCTGCAATGTACAACAATCTTTGGAACTACAAATATAAAAATAGACTCTGGTGGGATACAAGCACTGTGCATTACCTGAACGCAGAGCAAGGCAATATTGATTTCCGCACAAACTATTGGGGTGTATCATTTCCTGGAAGCAGCATTGATGTATATGAGTGGATTGAAAGTACAACACCTCCTAGTCAGTATACTGGAGAAGGCACAGTCAAAGACATTACACAGTTTAACATAGCAAATGTTTATGATAGTAGATCAGATAGCACACAACCTCGTTATTACTTCTGGGTAAAGGACATTACAAGTGTTCCTGCAGAAGCAGAATTTAGAACTATCAGTGCAGACAGTGTGCGCAGTCTTATTCAAGATCCCAAAGCTGCAGGATTGCCACATGCGGCATTTTTAGACAAGGATGCAGTTGCACTCTTTAACTGTAAACAGTACTTTGCAGACAAAGATATAGTATTAAGTATTAACTATGATGTAGTTAAGAACGAAGGTGTATTGCACAGTGAGTATGAACTTTATGGCAGAGGCAACACTGATCAAGCTATCCCAGCAAGAATGTATACAAAACTTGTTGACAGTTTAGCAGGCAGTGACAGTGTTGGTAACTTGGTTCCAGATCCTTTCCTAAGTGAAGTTGAAAAGTATGGCGTACTTACACAGCCCCGCCAAGGTATGTTTGTTAACCGTGCAGCGGCACTTAAAGTTCTTACACAGTACACTAACAGTATATTGTAAAAGCACCGTTTGCCAGAAACAGTAGCCTAACAAAACTACTAAGCAGTGAGAATATTCCAACAGTTAACAGCGGCGAATATGATACCAGCGTTGACTCTATTGAGGAAAGAGATTTTCTCAACACTGCAATCCTAACTACAGGATATAAAGTCCTTGTACTAGAAGATGCAGGCAAAAGCGACTACTGGACCATTTATACACAGCAAGCAGACAAGAGTTGGTTGTTAACAAATATTCAAGGTTACAACACAGCAGACTATTGGAACTATGCAACGTATTATGCCACAGGTTATGATGCAACCACAGTACCTGCTTTCCAAGTTACACTGGAAGCAGATTTGCTTACATTAACAAGTGCAGTAACAGGAGACATTGCCAAAGTTACCAGCAACGATGAAGGCAACTTCAGCATGTTTACCAAGACTGACACAGGCTGGGATGAAGTTATTATTGAAAGAGGTACACTTCAAATTACTGATAGTTTGTATAGTTTTGCAACAGCAAATACTAATTTTGAAGCAACAGGATTTGACAATGACGGTTTTGACTTTGCCGCATTTGATAAAGTACCAGCACAAGAAATAAGACAGATTGTGGAAGCATTAAAGTCTGATGTCTTTATTGGTGACTATGAAATTAATATGAATGAACTATTCTTCCGTTTAATGGAATACGCACTCAATGAAAGTAACTTTAGTCCAGACTGGATGTTTAAAACAAGTTTTATTACAGTTGCACATAAGATTCGTAGTTTGGATCAGTACAACACATTTAAGTTTGACAACACAGACTTTATTGAAGACTTTATTAATGAAGTAAAACCTTATAAAACAAAGATTCGCGAGTACGTCAGCAAGTATGACAAGTTGGATCTTTATGGTAGTGATACTACAGACTTTGATGTGCATTCATACTATGATGAAAGTCTAGGATACTTCCGTAAGCCAAGTGGTGACGCAGCGGTGACGAAGTACTATGGACACAAGGTTTAAACAAGCCATGGGGTGAAAATTACGGTTATAAGTTAGACAGTATTGTTATTGTAAATGCTGGTACTGGATATATCACAGATCCAACTATTACAATTAGTGCACCGCAACTAGCAGGCGGAGTACAAGCAGTAGCAGTTGCAAGAACAAACGGTGATGCAATTATTAGCATTACAATGACAAACAAAGGCAGTGGGTATACTGCAGAGCCAACTATTACTGTAACAGGCAGCGGAACAGGTATACTAGTAAGCCCAAGACTTGTAAACACAACAGTAAGAAGTTTTGATACAACCATCAAGTTTGATCGTATTACATACACAAGTAGCATCAAAGATTGGACATCGAACACTGCTTATACACAAGGTGACGTTGTTGCTTATCAAAACACTGTACTAGGGACACAAGAAGTTTATGATGTAATACTAAATTTCACAAGTGGTGCAACATTTAGTGTTGAAAACACCAGCAATATTCCTGTACTTACTATTAAAGAAGATTCAGACTTTACAAACACTGCAGATAGAATTGCTGCTTATTACTATCCTACCGAAGGAATGCTTGGTGATGATCTAGAACTATTACAAAAAGGTACAGGGTATTTAGGTAGTAAAGTACGAGGCCCAGGTTTTGATCAGGATCCAGGATTTGACAGTGGTAACTTTGATGTTATTGCGTTTGATAACTTTGAAATTGACAGCGATGGACTTGCAGTTCTAGCAGGCCTTGATACAAATATTAGTAGTTTGTTTACTGACTTAGAACTTGGAACACGCCCAGAGGATATTAACATTGACGGTGCTGGATTTGTTGACACTTATAACAGTCATGCTCCAGAAGAACTTGTACCTGGCAGAGTATATGACACACTTGACATGGAAGTTTATACTCATGCAAGTAATGACTATGAAAAAGATGGTAACGCAATGGAAATTCGTTATACCAGTTTCACTGATACAACTGGCGCAGTAACAGAATTTCCATGGGGTAGAACAGACAAAGTGCAGATGATTATAATACACTGATTGTATACAAAAACAGTGTACGTCAGTATAACTTCACTACAAACTTTGTAACAAAAACTATTACTATAAGCTCTCCACTGGGCGCAGCAGACATACTTCATGTCTACGCATATGGACAAACTGGTGAGAAGATGGTAGGAGACTTTACTTTTGAAGGTGATGGGTCACAAAGTATTTTTGTCATTGCAAATGATCCTGCTAATGTACTACAGAGTCTTGTGTTTGTTGACGGCGTAGAAACTAGTCCAGTATTTGCAGCGTCAGATGGAAAACCTACTATGACGTTTGACACTGCACCAGCAGACGGCGCACAAATTCATGTGTTTACGTTTAATCAAGCAACAAGTAGAGATGCACCAAGCAAATACAAACTGCAAACAACAACACTCTCAGCAGGCACTTATACCTACAGTTTAACTAACACTGTAAACTATGCACAGCCACTTAGTGCAAATACAATTGTTGAGATTGATGATGTAAGATTGCGTCCAGCAAACAGTAAGTATCACACAGGTGATGGCTCAACTACGCAGTTTGCCATTTCAACTACTGCAAGTGAAACAACAATTGTTAATCCAAGTGAC